>Ga0190306_1000007_pt1 | contig 105812 bp, 95 predicted proteins | sample 48700734_MG_FD_161657 | JGI IMG/M metagenome (GOLD analysis project Ga0190306, IMG submission 161657) | Hydrothermal vent sediment bacterial communities from Southern Trench, Guaymas Basin, Mexico - 4870-07-3-4_MG | ecosystem: Environmental > Aquatic > Marine > Hydrothermal vents > Sediment ... | reverse complement strand
TAATCCTGAATTTTCAGGCACCGGTTCAACCGGTCAAATTGCTTATCAGTCCTCTTATCAATGGAACCTATGCCAAGGCAGAAAGAGTTGTCCTGAAGGTGAATATATTGTGTATGTTAAATTTTATGCTTCTTGGGGGAAATCATCAGGAATCGTTTCCGATAGTATTATTTATCGAAAGGAAATTCTAGAGAAAAGCCCCAAGAAAGAAAAACCGACTGCTAAATCGCCGCCGCTTGAAGTAAAACCACCGACCGAAAAGCCCAAAAAGCCATTTACCCCGAAGGACAAACTTCCTTTGCCTACAGGGCAGGTTGAAAAGGTGCCGAAAATCTTAAAACCCTTAGCGCCAGAGTTTTTAAAGCCCAAACCGCCAGAAGTTGTACCAGAACCAGAAAAAAATCCCATAGAAGAATTAGTGCCAAAACAAGCGCCGCCGGCTTTAAGCGGTAACTGGAATTTACTGCCTCAAAAGCCAATTAAGAAGTTTGTTTTAGCGCCTCTGCCTAAAGAAATTAGAATGCTGGCTAAAAAATTTCCAGAACTGGAACGAACCTTGAAAAAACTCGGCATTAGCAAAATCACTGACATTAAAAAATTAAAAACTGTTAAATTGACTTTACCTGGGTTGACTGAAAGAGTTGGTTTGCCAACTCAAGAAGTTTGGCCCGGAAAATTCGCCTTGCCCAAAGGCGTGCCAGTGGCAAAACTACCGGTAGAAATCAAACAAAAACTGCCTACGGAAATTGTTTTTGCCAAAACCGCTGGCGAGTTAATAGATTTCAATATTACCTTAACCATTGGCAAAAAAGGTGAAGTTCAACAGAAAATTAGAACAATCTCTGGCAAGCCTTTACAGTTGGTGGTTAAACCAGACAAGCCAGTTAAAAGCATCAAGGGCTATGTAGTGTTTAAATCAAAAGGAATTACGAATTATGAATCACAAATTAAGAATCAAGAATTATCCATAATTCATAATTCAAAATTCATACTTCAAAACCTTACTGCTTCTCTAATTTTCGCCAACCCGGTTTTTGCCCAGCCCCAAGACAGGCCGGTTAAAATTGAAGAAAAATTGGTTTTGTCGGAATTTGAATACACTGACCCTGATGGCGATGGTATTTATACCGCGGAGATTAAAGTTCCCTTGGTTGAAGGGGAATATGAGATTATCACATTAATGGATTTTGAAGACCCCGCTTTGGGCAAAAAAGAAATTAGATTGGTTACAGTGGTTGACCCAGAAGGATATATTTATGAGAGAATTAAGAATCAGGAATTAAGAATTAAGGGTGCTATTGTTTCTCTTTTCTGGTTAAATCCAGAAACCAAGCAATACGAACTCTGGCCAGCCAAAGAATACCAGCAGAAAAATCCCCAGATTACCGATGCCACCGGCAAATACTCATTTTTAGTGCCAGAAGGCAGTTATTATCTTAAGGTTGAAGCACCTGGTTATCTAACTTACGAAGGCAAGCCCTTCCAGGTCAAAGAAAGCAACGGAATTCACATTAACATCAAATTAAAGACCAAATACTGGTGGCTGAAAATTATTGACTGGAAGATTATTGTAATGATTATTTTCGGTGCTTTATTGCTCTACAACTTTTATCGTGATAAAATAAGAGAAAGATTAATTAGAAAATCCTAAATAATATGACAAAGCAAAAAACAATTTTAATTATTATCATCCTGTTTTTGATAGCCAGTAATATTTACTTTGGTTTTAAATATTTAAATAGTCAAAGAGAGCTTCGTTCAATGCAGTCGGCTTTAGAAACCCAAAAAACCAATGAGGAAGTTCTGAATTTTACCAAATTTTTTATTGAGAAAGTACTGAAGGCGGAAAAAGAGGTTGATTTTGAAACCAGATTGAAATTAGAAAACACGGTTAGAAATTTAGGTGATGAGGAAATCTTGACCCAATGGCAGAAATTTACTGAAAGTAAAACCGAAGCCGAGGCCCAAGAGCAGGTTAAAAATTTGTTGGAAATGTTGGTGAATAAAATTTCCCCTGTTAAATAATCGGAGGGCAAATTTTAACAAGGTTCGCCCTCGGTGAGCAGCGTTGGGATTTTGTCCGAAAGATGCCGCCAATTGCAGATAAAATCCAAAAGAAGCCTTTGCATTGTTGAGAGAAGCCCTTGGGCTTAAAGGTCGACTCTCAAGCTTTCAAGCGGATACGGAAAAGATATTAAATCTATGCAAAAGAAGGGTTATCTTCTGGTCGGAGCGGCGATAATAATTGTTGCCGTGGCTGTCGGAGTTTACTGGCATTCTCAGGAATCCAAAGTGACTGCGCCTCCCGAAACAGCACTTCCCGAAACAGAAGAATTAAGTCAGGAAACCGAAAATCTTTCTCAGGACATCTCAGACCTTGAGACAATAGCCGAGGATAAAAATCTGGACACGCTAGAAGAGGATTTGTCGGCTGTATCCGGAGAAACGCCGTTGGAACAAGAACTGCCATCAACCCCAGGCGTTGATGTTAGCGAGGTAGAAAATTTGGAAAGCGAACTTTCAACTGAGTTGGACGAAATTTCAAGCGACCTAACAGATTTGGAAGGATTTGAAGAAGACACTTCATTAGACAATCTTGACGCTTCATTATCAGGTCTTACTGAATAGTAAATCTGGATTATTTAAGTATCAACCAATATGCAAAAAACTATGAAAAACCTAAACAAACTTATTATCCGCTGTTTAGTCGGGGTAATGGCTTTAGGATTGCTTGCATCCGCTGCCTCTGCTATAAGTTTAAGAACAAGGCATCAAGAAGCCAGAGCCAAATATCAAGCCGCGCGAGCCCAGTATCTTAAAGAAGTTAACTGGTGGAAAACCACTCGTCAGCAACTTCTGAAGGCCAGAACAAAGTACAGACGATTCAAAAATGCTGAAAACAAAACTGCCTACGAAAAACAGGCTAGAGCCTTTCTAGAAAGGACAGTAGATGTTCTGATTAAAAAATTGGAGGCATTAAAAAACTGGGTTTCTAACCGGCCATCTCTGCCTGAGAGCGAAAGGCAAGCGATTGTCGCGGAGATTGAACAGGATATCAGTTGGCTTGAAGCCAAAAAGTCAGGAATCGCTACTGCCTCGCCTGCTCAAATTAAAGAAAAAGCCAAAGAGATTAGAAAATACTGGAAGAATCACCGGGTAAAGGTTAAAAGAATTATTGGCCAAATTTGGGCAGCCAGATTAGACTGGGCCATTGAGAGATTTGAAACTGTTTCTTCAAAGATTGCTGCAAAAATAGAGGAATTAAAAGCGGCCGGCAAAGATACTTCTCAGCTTGAAGCCTGGCTGGCTGATTTCAACCAAAAAATCGCGACAGCCAAAGAGAAGAGAGATAAAGCCAAAGAAAAATATCAGGCTATTTCCAGTCTGGCTGATGCCAATCAACTCTTTAAGCAGGCCCACCAATTTATTAAGGAAGCAAACCAGTACCTTCGCGAGGCTCACAAGAAACTAGTTGAGATTGTCAAAGAGATGAAAAGATTGGCCTCTCCGGCTGAAACAGGAGGAGAATAGAAAAATCTTCTAAAAGCAAAAGTCCCCGCCCTCTCCTAAGTATTTTTTATTCAGGCTTATAACCTTTTCGGCAGGTTGTAAGGATTATTAAAAAAACACAGAAGGCGGGGGTTTTACTTTGAACAAAGTCCAAGATAGGTTCAAGATTTTGGCCAATAGATTCTAATAAAGGCAGTTTGGGGTGTAGAAATAGCAGATATGTCTTAATTTATTATCAAGTTTTAGATACAAATCTATTGAATCTTTTGTGGTTAGCCAACTACAGGAAGGAAAAATAATTACCGAAACATTTATATCGGAATTTTGAGATAGGTCAATGAAATAAGAAATAAGTCCGTTAACGCAATGGCTGTTTGTCCCAAAGGCCCTTTCTAGACTCTTCTTCCTTCTTATAAGATATGTGGTTCTATTGCTTAATTTCTTTTCAGAGAAAACAAGGTCGCCGTTGAATCTGCAAGGGAGAATATCTTCGGATCCAAGCCCGTTTTCTTTCATAATTAGAGAATATGGAGCCGGCAGTCTGTTTACGTAATTGTCGAAAATTATTTTCCTTGCCTCTGGCTTTAAATAGGCATCATTTAGAATAAGGGAAATCTTGGATTCAATCCCATTCTCTTTTAGGTATCTTACTGTTTGGCAGGCAAGGTTCCACGCCCTAATAGGATTTTTGGGGACCTCATCATAGTCCTCTGGGTTTGGGATAAAATGCCCAGCAGTGATAACGACCCTTTTGCTTTGGCAATTATCTTTCAGATATCTTTTGAATTGTTCGGCTTCAACACGGCCTGGCTTGCCTGCCTCTGAATCCAAAAAATTGTATTCGCTAAAGATATGGGGAACCTTCCATTTAAGACAAATTCCTTTTGAGGAATATTTCGGATCAAACATACTGGTTTTAAAATAGAAAAATTAAAAAATCCCTTTTTCTAAGGGATTTTGGGGGGAGAATTTTCCGTTTTGCCGAAAGTATCAGCCAACGGAAAATCTCCCCTCTTCAATAATAAGGAGAAGGCTCAAAAGATTGGTTAATATCCGACAATTTTCTAAGGTCATTTTTTTGGTAAAAAAATATAACCAAAATAAGCAGCGATGTCAAGCCCCCCCACCCTCTTGCTGACACAACTGATTTTAATCTCTTTTGATGTTCGACCTTTTGAGATTTTCCTTTCTTCTGGTAAGCTTTGTAAAGCAAATCTAGGTTCCTATCGTCATTTTGCCTACGTTTAGATGACTCAATAAAAGAAACTTGACTTCCTTCTAAAAAGGTGTAGAATTCTAAAAAAGGTCGGAAAAACAAAAAAGATTAATTTAAATAAAAATTTCTATGAGAGATAAATTAAAATTGGCTTTCTTAATAGTAGTAGTCATTTTAATAGGAGTTTTCTTAGGATATTTGGCAAAAGAAGAAGGTAAAAAGCCTATTCCAACCCCACCTTCTAAGGTCTCTGTTCCTACCCTTTCAGTTGTCTATTTGCCAAGCGATCATCATTCTGCCTTATTTGTGATGGCTGAATATCCAGAGAAATTTAAGGAAAAGGGAATTTATCTGAAAAAAGTGGTTGATAAGGAAAAATATGAACTCTATTCTGATAATAAAAAAATTGCCAATATAAAAACCATTCTTGCTAAAAAGGGAGGAGCAGAAGCTATGACTTTAATGGCTCAGGAACGCTCAGATATCAATTTAAATGGAGTCCCTCCAACCATATTTTTTATTGACAAAGGAACAAGAGCGAAAATAATTGCTCCTCTTCAAAATGAAGGTTCCGCAGTAGTGGTAGCGAAAGATAATCCTGCAAATAATTGGGGAGAATTTGTCTCTTGGATAAAAAACCATGAAGGAAAAGAAAAAATAGGATTTCCTTTAGTTACCTCTATCCAAAAGGTGATGTTGGAATCAGCCCTCAAGGCAAGCGGTATCACTTATTCGGAAAATCCCGGAGAAGATACAGATGTTACCATTATAGATATGAAGGGGCAAGGAACTATGCTTGCCTCTTTGGAAAAGAAAGAAATAGATGCAGTTATCGCTTGGCAACCTACTCCAGCAATTATGATAGAGAAAGGGACGGGGAAGATAATTTCTTTTTCTCAAGACCTTCCTCCAGAAGAAGTATGGAAAAATCATCCTTGCTGTGTTTTGGTAGCCTCTGAAAAAGCCCTCAAAGAAAAGAGAGAAATTGTAAAAAACTTCCTTAAATTAACTCTACTTTCTACTAAACTAATTGACGAAGAACCGGATTTAGCAGTAAAGGCTAGTAGTAAATGGCTTGGGGTGGAAGAAAAAATAGAAAAGTCTTCTATACCTACTATTAAGTTCTCTAATGAGCCAACCGAAAAATGGTACAATGGAGTCTATACCTTTGTGAGGGAAATGGATAAATTAGGAAAGTTAGAAGGAAGGTTGAAAGGCAAAGAAACCCAAAAAGAAATTAAAAACGTTCTCTTTGACTTTAGCCTTTATCAAGGGGCTAAAAAAGAGCTCGGACTATAGTTGCTGAAGACTTTTCTCTTCTTGCTTTTTTTCTCCTCTTTGAATAAGTTAAAGGGGGCTTTTGATATGGAGAAAAAAAATTTATATAAAATAATTCTTCCTCTAATAGTAATCGTAATTTGGGAGATTTTCTCTATTTGGCTTAAAAAACCTGCTATTTTACCAAGGGTAGAATCTGTTTTGATAATTCTGGTTCATCCTACCCAAAAAATTCTTGGTATTGGTAGCCTTCTTGAAAACACAATTGTAAGCATAGTCAGGGTTATTTCTGGATTTCTCTTGGCAGTTATTGTAGCATTACCCTTAGGAATTTTGATGGGTTATTTTAAGAGGGTGAGGGAGTTTACCAATACCTTAATAGAATTGTTAAGACCAATTCCTCCTTTGGCTTGGATTCCTTTGGCTCTAGCCTGGTTTGGATTGAAGAATTTTGGAGACCTCTTAGGAATAAAAACCTATCACCCAATTTTAGAAAATCTCCAAATAGCGATGATATTCATTATTTTTATTGGGGCTTTTTTCCCAATTCTTTTAAATACTATAGACGGAGTAAAGGGAGTGAAAATAATTCTTATTGAATCTGCCATTACCTTAGGAGCTAAAAACAGAGACATCCTTAAGAAAGTGGTGCTTCCTGGCGCCTCTCCTTCAATATTAACCGGATTAAGAATAGGATTTGGTATTGCTTGGATGTGCGTGGTAGCTGCAGAAATGCTTCCAGGGAGCAATTATGGGTTGGGATATTTAATTTCCCACGCCTATGATATAGCAAGAATAGATGTAGTGATAGGAGGAATGATTATTATTGGAATAATTGGAGTTATCGCAAATACAATCCTTGAATTTTTTGAAAGAAAAATGTTTAGATGGAGGGCTAAAGGTTATTAACAATGGGTTATCTAAAAATCAAAAATTTAGAAAAATCCTTTGGAAATTTGAAGGTATTAGAAAGCATAAATCTTGAAATTGAAGAAGATGAGTTTGTTTGTGTAGTTGGGCCTTCAGGCTGTGGGAAGACCACTCTTTTGAGATTAACAATGAACCTAGAAAAACCAGACAGAGGAGAAATTTTGATAAAAGAAAAGCCCGCTGAGAAATCTCTTTCTGATTTGGGATTTGTATTTCAGGAACCAGCCCTTTTCCCCTGGAGAAGGGTAATTGAAAATGTTGAGTTTCCTTTAGAGATTAAGGGAATAGAAAAAGAAAAAAGGAGGAAAATCGCCCAAAGGTATATAAAGATAGTCGGGTTGGAGGGGTTTGAGAGAAATTATCCTTTTGAACTTTCTGGAGGAATGCGCCAGAGAGTAGCCTTGGCACGAGTCTTTGCCAAAAATCCAGAAGTTTTATTAATGGATGAACCCTTTGCCTCGGTTGATGCTCAAACCAGAAACAAACTTCAGCAAGAATTGACTAAATTATGGCAAATAACAGAAAAGACAATTGTCCTTGTTACCCACAATGTAGAAGAGGCCGTTTATTTGGGAGATAGGATTGTGGTTTTAAGTAAAAGACCATCTCATATCAAAAAAATATATCCCAATTTTTTAGAGAGGCCCCGCAATAGAACCTCTCCAGAATTTGTTAGGTTAAGAAGGGAAATTTTAGATGCAATTGACAAGTCTTAAAAATACCTCAAGCAGTATTCGCGGGTTTAGTACTACCTGATAATTAATTTCAGAGATCTATCAAGTTATTTAACTTATGTATGTAAGTGAAACTGATTTTAATCTCTTTTGATGTTCGGCCTTTTGAGATTTTCCTTTCTTCTGGTAAACTTTGTAAACAAATCTAGGTTTCTATCATCATTTTGCCTACGTTTTAGAATAAAATAGGGGGTCTTGACATCGCCAACAACTTTTGTTAAAATCTACCCCTGTAATCAGGTTTGAATTCTTCCCCTTAGAATTAACCCTATAGCAGTGGGGGGCATTTTTTTGCTATGGCTAAGGCTAAATTAAAAAACTTCTCCAAATCAAAACTCTCTCTCCCTCTTCCCTACCTGCTCTCTGTTCAGGAGGAAAGTTGGAAAAGATTTTGGGAAAAAGACCTAAAAGAACTGTTTGAAGAGGTCTCTCCCATAAGAGATTATAGCGGAAACGAATTTGAACTCTATTTTCTGGACTATAAACTAGACAAACCAAAGTATAAAAACAGCCTGGAAGCCAAAAAGAACAACGATACCTATGAGGCCGGACTGCGGGCAAATGTCAGGCTGGTAAACCTAAAAACAAAAGAGGTAAAGGAGCAGGAGGTTTTTTTAACAGACATCCCTCTCATGACTGAGAGGGAAGGTTTTATTATCAACGGCGTTGAAAGGGTATCTATCTCTCAGTTGATCCGTTCCCCCGGCGTTCTCTTTACCTGTAATGTCTGGGGGGGCAAAAAATATTTCGGAGCTAAAATTATCCCTAATAGAGGCGCATGGCTTGAGTTTGAAACCGAGCCCTCAGGATTCATCGGGGTAAGAATTGACAGAAGAAGAAAGGTGCCATCTACCACCCTGCTTAAGGCATTTGGGCAGGAAGAAAAAGAAATCCTGGAAGCATTTAAAGAGGTTGACAAGGGACCAACAAAATATCTGCAAGAAACCCTAAAGCGCGACCCAACAAAAACTCCAGCCGAGGCAGCAATTGAAATTTATAAACATTTGAGGCCCGGCGACCTAACCACTCCTGAGATAGCCCAAGAACTAATCCGAAACATGTTCTCAAATTTTGAGAGATACGACCTGAGCAAAGTGGGAAGGTGGAGAACGCGTCAGCGTCTCCCAGAATTAGGCGGGCCAATAGCCCCAGACCAGATCACGATTCAAGATAGGATTCTTAAAACAGAGGATTTGGTGGCGGTAATAAAAGAAATTATCCGCCTGAATAACGACCCGAAAGCAAAACCAGACCAGATTGACCATCTGGGAAGCAGGCGGGTAAGAGCCATAAACGAATTATTGGTAAACCGGATGAGAATAGGATTTGCCAGAATGGCCAGAATTATCCGAGATAGAATGTCAACCTTGGATTCTTTTAACATAACGCCGGCTCAATTAATAAACCCTCGACCGCTAATGGCAGTAATAAAAGAATTCTTTACCTCGTCTCAGATTTGCCAATTCATGGACAACGAAAACCCCTTGGCTGAATTGGAGCATAAAAGAAGACTGGCAGCCACGGGTCCGGGAGGGTTAATCAGAGAGAGGGCAGGATTTGAGGTAAGAGATGTCCAGCCCTCCCACTACGGAAGAATCTGTCCTATTGAAACCCCCGAGGGACAGAACATTGGACTGGTCGGACATCTAGCCTCCTTTGCCAAGGTTAATCCCCTAGGATTTATTGAAACCCCTTATTTTAAGGTAAAAAACGGAAAGGTAATAAAAGAGGTCCAGTACCTTAATGCCTACGAAGAGGAAAAATTCACCATTGCCTCTGCTGACACTCCCATAGACGAAGAAGGTAATATTATTGAAAAAGAAGTAGAGGCAAGGGTAGAAGGAGAACCCCGGTTGGTGGAAAAGAACGAGATAGAACTAATTGATGTTTCCACCCAGCAGTCAATCTCAATCGCCGCTTCTCTTATTCCTTTTCTTCAAAATGACGACGCCAACCGAGCCCTAATGGGCTCCAATATGCAGCGCCAAAGCGTCCCTCTCATCAAGCCGGAACATCCACTGGTCTGTACAGGTATTGAAGAACAGGTAGCAAGGGATTCAGGTCAGGAGGTTATATCAGACGTTGACGGAGAGGTTTTAGAGGTTGATGCTGAGCATATTGTTGTAAAACCAAAAGAAAAGGGCCAAAGAACAAAGAACTATCAACTAAGGACATTTATTAGGACAAATCAATACACTACCTTTCATCAGAGACCAGTGGTCAAATTAGGACAAAAGGTTAAAAAGGGAGATGTACTGGCGGAGGGAGCTTCTATTGAAAAAGGAATGCTGGCTCTGGGCAAAAATGTTTTAGTGGCTTTTATGCCCTGGCGAGGCGGAAACTTTGAAGATGCTATCCTAATCTCCGAGCGGCTGGTCAGAGAAGATGTTTATACCTCAATTCATATTGAAAACTTCTCCTGCGATGTCAGGGATACAAAACTGGGACCGGAGATAACAACCAGCGATATTCCCAATGTCGGCGAGGAAAAACTGAAAGACCTGAACGAAGAAGGAATAGTAAGAATAGGGGCAGAGGTAGAACCGGGTAGTATTCTGGTAGGAAAAATTTCGCCTAAAGGCGAGGCAGAACTAACGGCTGAAGAAAGACTGCTCAGGGCAATCTTCGGAGAAAAAGCAAAAGAGGTGAAAGACACCTCTCTGCGCATGGAACAAGGAAAACGAGGAAAGGTAATTGGGGTAAAGGTCTTCTCCCGGAAACAAGGACACAAACTTGAACCGGGAGTGATAAAAAGAATTGAAGTGGAAGTGGCGGAAATCAGAAAAATACAAGCCGGAGATAAACTGGCCGGCCGACACGGAAACAAAGGTATCGTTTCCAAGGTTCTGCCAATTGAAGATATGCCCTTTTTGGAGGACGGTACTCCTGTTGACATTATCTTAAATCCCCTTTCAGTTGTCTCCAGAATGAACCTAGGGCAGATACTTGAAACCCATCTCGGTTGGGCAGCAAAAAAATTAGGTTATACCGCGATTAGCCCTGCTTTATCCGGAGCCACAGAAAAGGACATAAAAGAAGAACTAAGGAAGGCTGGGCTTCCTGAGGACGGAAAGGCGAAACTATTTGACGGGAAAACAGGCCTGCCTTTCCCCCAAAAAATTACTGTCGGCTACATCTATATGATGAAACTGATACATATGGTTGAAGACAAAATCCATATGCGTTCCATCGGCCCCTATTCTCTTATTACCCAGCAACCCCTTGGAGGAAAGGCTCAATCAGGCGGACAGCGGTTTGGAGAAATGGAGGTTTGGGCGCTTGAAGGATATGGAGCGGCAAATACCCTCCAAGAAATGCTTACCATAAAATCAGACGATGTTGCCGGAAGGGCAAAAACCTACAATGCCATCCTAAAAGGCGAGGAGATAAAAAACCCAAATGTGCCGGCTTCTTTCAAGCTCTTGGTCAACGAGATAAAATCCTTAGGGATAGGGGTAGAGGTAAAGGAAAAGGCAAAAGTAAAAGAAGAAAAGGCAACCAAAAAAGATTAAGATGTATCTGCCAACCAATTTGGCGAAGTTCGCTGAATTGGTCAGGCAGTATAACTAACTAAAAAATATGCGAGTTGAAGACCTTGAATCAATTCGGGTAAAACTGGCTTCCCCTGAAGAAATTTTATCCTGGAGCCATGGCGAGGTAACAAAGCCGGAAACCATCAACTATCGGACCCAGCGGGCAGAAAAGGATGGTTTGTTTTGCGAAAAAATTTTTGGTCCGGAAAAGGACTATCAATGCTACTGCGGCAAATATAAAGGAATAAGGTACAAGGGGCTTGTCTGTGACCGATGCGGCGTAGAAATAACAAGGTCAGATGTGAGAAGAGAGAGAATGGGACACATCAAACTGGCAATACCCTGCTCTCATATCTGGTTCTTAAAGGGAATCCCTTCAAGGATGAGCATGGTTTTAGATATCCCTCAAAACCAACTGGAAAGCGTAATTTATTACGCTTCTTATATTGTTACCAAGGTAAACAAAGAAGAAAAAAAGAGAATTTTAGAAGAAATTGAAAATGAATATCGGGAAAAAATTAAAAGCCGGGGGTCAGAAAAGACAAAGACCGAAGATAATCTTGAATTAGAGGACCTAAATAAACTTAAAAACAAAGCCAGGGAGGAAGTCCTCTCGATCAAACCGCTCAAAATTATCTCTGAAATTGAATACCGCAATTTGATTTCAAAATACGGCCAGTTTTTTGAAGCCGAAACAGGAGCTGAAACCCTAAGGAAAATTTTTGAAAAGATTAATCTCAAAAGAGAGATTGAGAAACTAAAGAGAAAAATAGAAAGAGGAATAACGGGCGAAAAAAACAAGGAGTTGAAGCGTCTTCGGTTTCTCCGCGACCTAGACAAGGCAGGTATCCGGCCGGAATGGATGTTTTTAACTGTCATTCCTGTCCTCCCGCCTGACCTTAGACCAACTGTTCAGTTGGACGGCGGCCGCTATGCCTCCTCCGACCTAAACGACCTATATCGTCGGGTTATAAACAGAAACAACCGGCTTAAATATCTTTTAGAAATAAAGGCGCCTGATGTTATTATCAGAAACGAGAAGAGAATGCTCCAAGAAGCCGTAGACGCCCTTGTGGACAACAGCATGAGAAAGGGAGAACTAACAACCCGCGCAAGTTCAGGCGGTAGAAGGATACTGAAGTCTCTGGCTGACGCCCTCAAGGGAAAGCGCGGCAGATTCAGACAAAACCTTCTGGGCAAAAGAGTAGACTATTCAGGTAGATCGGTCATTGTGGTTGGTCCGGAGTTAAAACTAAATCAATGCGGAATTCCCAAAAAAATGGCTCTGGAACTATTCAAGCCATTTGTTATTGGAAAACTTTTAGAGAAAGAATTGGCTTACAATGTTCAAGGAGCGGTGCGGTTAATAGAAGAGGAAACGGATGAGGTCTGGGCGGCCCTAGAGGAGGTAGTTAAAAACCGAGCGGTTCTGCTAAATCGTGCCCCCACCCTCCATCGACTGGGCATTCAAGCGTTTTATCCCCTACTAATTGAAGGAGAGGCAATCCAACTTCATCCCATGGTCTGCAAGGCCTTTAATGCCGATTTCGATGGGGACCAGATGGCCGTCCATCTCCCTCTGTCCAAAAATGCCCAGAAAGAGGCTAAAGAAATAATGCTCCCAAGCTACAATCTCCTAAAGCCGGCAAGCGGCACCCCTATTGCCACTCTCTATCAAGACATTGTCTTGGGCTGTTATTCTCTCACAAAAATAGAAGACAAGCATACCAAAGATGCTGCTAAAAAGGAGGTCAAAGGGAAAAGCAAAATATTCGCTGACCCCGAAGAGGCCCTATTGGCTCTGGAACTTAATAGAATTAAAATTCAAGAGAAAATAAAGGTCCGAATTAAGGGAAAGGTTATCGAAACATCAGCAGGTAGAATTATTTTTAATCGGGCACTTCCAAACGATTTTCCTTATCAGAACAAACTAATTAACATTGATGCCCTAAACGAGATTGCCTCTCAGATTATTGAGAGATATAGTTCAGAAGAAACCCAGAAAATTTTAGACAATATCAAGGACCTGGGATTTAAATATTCAACCTTTTCCGGCATCACCTGGGGAATGGACGACCTAGTTGTCCCCCCTCAAAAACCGGAAATTATTGAAAGAGCCAAAAATGAGGTAATCACGATTGAAAACTACTATAAAAAAGGACTTCTCTCTAAAGAAGAACGGAGAACTAAAATTATTGAGGTATGGACAAGGGCGAAATCGGAAATTGAAAAATTGGTCCCTGCTGCTCTACCCAAAAACGGACCGGTCTTTACTATGGTTGACTCTGGCTCCAGAGGCGGCTGGACCCAACCGGTTCAGATGTCAGGAATGAAGGGCCTGGTAATAAACCCGGCTGGAGAGATTATTGAACTGCCAGTAATAAGTTCATATAAGGAAGGGCTAACTGTTTTGGAATACTTTATTTCCACTCATGGCGCCAGAAAAGGAACGGCTGATACTGCTCTGAGAACCTCAACCGCTGGTTACCTTACCCGACGCCTTGTTGATGTTGCCCACGGGGTATTCACTAGAGAAAGTGACTGCGGCGACAAAAAAGGAATAGAGGTTTATCTAAGCGACGCCAAAGAAGCAAACCAGGACTATGTCTATAAAATTGTAGGAAGATATTGTCTAGAAGAAATAAAACATCCAAAAACAAAAAAGATAATTGTAAAAGCCGGAGAAATAATTGATTGGAAAAAGGCCAAAAAGATAAAGGAAGCAGGTATTGAAAAGGTAAGGGTACGTTCTCCTTTGTCCTGCAAGGGAAAAGAAGGAATCTGCCAAAAATGCTACGGATGGGATATGGCTAAAAACAAGCTAATTCAGGAAGGTCAAGCGATAGGAATTGTTGCCGCCCAAGCCATTGGAGAACCAGGAACCCAATTAACGCTAAGGACCTTCCATACAGGAGGAGTTGCCGGAAGCGGAGATATCACCTCCGGACTGCCGCGGGTTCAGGAACTCTTTGAAGCCCGGGTCCCGGGAGGAAAGGCAGAAATCTCACCTGTTGATGGTAAGGTTTTAGAAATTACAAAAAATAGAATTGTCAAGATTAAAACCAATACGGGCCAGAAGGAAAAGATTATTGAATACAAAATTCCTCCCAATTTAGCCATTTCGGTAAAGCCGGGAGAAAAGATTAAAAAGGGTCAGCCCCTTTGCGAAGGGAATTTAGACCTTAGAGAATTATTTAGAACCTCTGGAAAGGAGGCAGTCCAGAGATATATCATTAAAGAAATTCAAAAGGTTTATGCTGGCCAAGGAGCGGTCATCCACGACAAGCATATCGAGGTAATTGTTTCTCAAATGTTCTCCCGATTAAAAATTACCGACCCGGGCGACTCAGAATTTCTGCCGGGCGAAATTGTTTCAAAGATAAGGTTCTCTGAAGTCAATAAAGAACTAAAAAGGGGAAATAAAAAACCGGCCAAGGGGAAACAGATACTGCTGGGCATCACGCCCGTAGCCCTGACCACCGACTCATTTCTTTCGGCTGCTTCCTTCCAGCAGACACATCGGGTTCTTATCAAGGCTTGTCTTAAAGGCCAAGAGGATAAACTCCGAGGTCTAAAGGAAAATGTAATTATCGGAAAACTAATACCAGTGGGCACAGGCTTCAAAAAATAATATTTGTCAAAATCAATTCCCAAATAACCCAAACAGTGACTAAGAAAAAAAACAAATCCCGGAAAAAAAGAGCCAAGGGAATCAATAAAAGCAGAGGCAGCAGTCATTTCTTCTCTCTGCCGGAAGAGATAAAGAAATTGCTCTTGGCGGTTTTGATGTTTCTCTTCTCCATTGTTTTCGGGCTTAGTTTTTTTAACCTAGCCGGAATAAGCGGGAAGTTTCTAAAAAGTATATTTGCCCTCCTTGTTGGGAAAACAGTGTTCTTGTTTCCCCTAATTTTTTTGCTGGCTGGCCTATCTTTTCTTTACAGCAAGAAAAAACACATCTTGCCTTCTCTTCTCCTGGGCTCCTCTCTCATTACCATCGGGCTTTCATCTACATTAGAACTCTTAACCCCTGGGACTGGCCAAGGAGGATATTTGGGATACCTTGGAACCATATCTGCTAGATTGTTCGGCCCCTGGGTAAGCCAAATTATCTTCGGAGCCCTTTTTCTCGCGGGAGGGATAGTGTTTTGGCAGATTCTCTCACCTGCAATTACGAGAAGAGAAAAAGAGCCTCAGCCCGAGAAAAAAGAAACAGAGGAAAGGAAACCGATTATCAAACGGATATTCACCTCCAGTCCTCCCAAATTAGAACTAAAAGAGATTGAAGCGCCACCCCCACTCCCGGCCATAGAAGCCAAGAAGCCTCCAGAGGAACTAAAGATAAAGCCACTTATCGAATCCAAAGATCTGCTTTATCGCCCTCCTCCGCTTAACCTGCTTGAAAAAGAAAGGGAAATCCCCCGAAGTGGTGACATTAAAGCCAATTCCCTGATTATCAAAAAAACCCTTCAGGACTTTGGCGTCCCAGTAGAAATGGGAGAAGCAAATATTGGACCGACAGTAACCCAATATACCCTAAAACCAGCAGATGGAGTAAAGTTATCTAAAATTACCGGGCTTGCCAACAACCTCTCTCTTTCTCTGGCCAGTCATCCGATTAGAATTGAAGCCCCCATCCCAGGAAGATCGTTGGTTGGAATTGAGGTCCCAAATAAATACAGAGCAAGAATCCGGCTCCGGGATCTTGTTTCCTCCCAGGAATTCCAAAAATCGTCTCCCTTAACCATTGCCCTCGGACGAGACGTTGCCGGGGCTCCTCTCTATGCCGACCTATCCAGAATGCCCCATCTCTTGATAGCCGGCTCCACTGGTTCAGGCAAGACCCTTTTCTTAAACTCTCTGATTTTAAGCCTAATTTATCATCCGGCCACAAATCTCAATCCCTTCGGAGGCGGCCCTGAGATGTTGCGGTTTATCCTTGTTGACCCCAAAAGGGTGGAATTCCCGGTTTATAACGACCTGCCTCACCTTTTATTCCCAGTTATCTGCAAGCCCGACCTGACTGTTAACGCCTTAAGGTGGACGATATCGGAAATGGAAAGAAGATTTGATATTCTTTCAGAAGCAAGGGCAAGGGATATCATAGGTTATAATAAATTAATAGCGAGAAAAAAGACATTAGAGCCGCTGCCCTACATCGTTTTAATCATTGACGAACTGGCTGACCTAATGGCAGCAAAGGGAAAGGAAATGGAAGCTGGAATTGTCAGAATAGCCCAGATGGCAAGGGCAGTGGGAATTCATCTGGTCTTGGCAACCCAAAGACCCTCAGTAGAGGTAATCACCGGACTAATTAAAACAAACATCACCAGCCGAATCGCCCTTCAGGTTGCTTCTCAGGTTGACTCGCGGACCATCTTAGATATGGCCGGAGCAGAAAAACTCCTCGGCCGGGGAGATATGCTTTTTATCTCGGCTGAAACATCAAAGCCAAAAAGGATCCAGGCCCCCTATATTTCAGAAAAAGAGGTAAAAAAAATAGCAGAATATATAAAACTGAATGTGAAAAGTCCCAAATGGCAGGTGTCGGAAGAGGAATTAACCGAAGATTCTTCTCTCCCAGAATTAGCCAAGACTTCTTCTCCCGCAGATTCATCAGCAGAAGATCCCCTTTACGAGGAGGCAAAAAAAACAGTTCTTGAATCAAAAAGGGCATCAGCATCTCTTTTGCAACGCCGCTTAAGAATCGGCTATGCCAGAGCGGCCAGGCTTCTTGATATGCTTGAGGAAGAAGGAATAGTCGGACCCGCCCGAGGAGCAAAGCCAAGAGAGATCTTTTCTCCTCCAGAAGAAGAAAACGAAGAATGGAAAAAGGTATAAATCCTCCTTCAGAAGAGATAATCAAAAATCTGCTAAAAAGGGGAACTAAAGTAAACCTGTCTCTACTTAAAAGAAAGATAGCCCAAAAATATAGAGTCCCCTGTCCAAGCAATATTGAACTGCTGAAATCCTACCATAGATTGGTCAAAAGGAAAAAGATAAAAGAATCTCCAGAAGTTGAAAGGTTGTTACGCACCCGGCCCATCCGCTCCCAATCCGGCATTGTTAATGTTTCAGTACTCACCAAGCCCTATCCCTGTCCAGGGCATTGTCTCTACTGTCCCTCTCAAGAAGGCATGCCCAAAAGTTATCTAAGGGGAGAGCCAGCGGCTGAAAGAGCAAAACGTCTAAATTTCAATCCCTATTATCAAACCAAAAAGCGACTGGACTCTCTCCAAGCGCAGGGCCATCCCACTGACAAGGTTGAGTTAAGAATAGTCGGAGGAACCTGGTCCTATTACCCAAAACAATACCAATCCTGGTTTGTCAAGGAATGCTTTCGGGCGGCAAACAATTCAAGAAAAAAAACCAAACAAGACCTAAAAACAGTCCAGAAAAGAAACGAACTGAGCAAACAGAGAATTGTGGGTTTGTCTATTGAGACCCGTCCTGACTTTATCAACAGCAGAGAGATTAAATGGTTAAGAAAACTTGGAGTAACCCTAGTAGAACTGGGGGTACAATCAATCTATAATGATGTCTTGAAATTAGTCAAAAGAGGCCACGGAAGAAGGGAAATAATTTTAGCCACAAAACTGCTTAAAGATGCCGGCTTTAAGGTGCTTTATCAAATGATGCCAAATCTGCCCGGCTCCAATCTCAAGAAAGATGAAAAAATGTTTGAACAACTCTTTCAGAGTCCAGACTTCCAGCCAGACTACCTAAAGATATATCCCTGCGCCCTATTGAAGGAGGCGCCCCTTTACAGATATTATTTAGAAAAAAAATACAGGCCCTATTCAAAAGAGGAATTAATCCTTCTCCTTCAAAAAATCAAGCAAAAAATTCCTCCCTATGTCAGAATCCAAAGAATTGGCAGAGATATTCCCTCCTCGTACATTGTTGAGGGCGGAGCAAGGGCTTCAAACCTAAGGCAATTAGTTCAGGAAAAGATGAAAAAAGAAGGAAATGCCTGTCTTTGTATCCGCTGTCGGGAGGTCAAAGAGAATTATAATCCTAAAGAAAGGTTGTACCTATATCGCTGCGACTACCAATCATCAGGGGGGAAAGACATATTTCTGAGTATTGAAAACAAAAAAAGAACAAAACTTTTCAGTTTTTTAAGACTGCGAATTCCTTCGTTTTACTTCAAAAAGGAAAAAGCAATATTCAGGGTTTTAGAAAACTCGGCAATTATCAGGGAGATTCAAACAATGGGACAATCAACCCCTATTGGCAAAACCTGGCTCTCTCCTCAACATAAGGGGTTGGGGAAAAAACTGATAAAAGAAGCAGAAAAGATTGCCAAAAAAGAGTTTGGGCTAAAAAAAATTGCCGCTATTTCGGGAGTGGGAGCAAGAAATTATTGGAGAAAACTGGGATTTAGATTAAAAGACACCTATATGGTCCGGTTTTTATCTCCAGGGTTCTGATTCTTTAGACTAATATGATGATAGTTTGTTTAGATTTAGAAAGTATTTTGTTTCCAGAAATCTGGCCAATGGTTGCCAAACAAACCAAGATTAAAGAATTGGAACTGACCACCCGTGATATTCCAAACTATCAAGCCCTAATGAAAAAGAGGCTGGAGGTCTTAAAAATCCATAAAATAAAACTCAGGGACATCCAAAAAATTATTTGCCGTCTTAGACCATTAAGAGGGGCGGTAGACTTCTTGGATTGTTTGAGAAAAAAATTTCAGGTAATAATTCTCACCGATAGTTTTTACGAATTTACAGGCCCTATAATGAAAAGATTTTCTTATCCAACGGTTTTTTGCAATTCTTTAGAAATTGGCAAAAACGGGTTTATTGAAAACTGCCAAATAAAAAAGAATTTAAAATTAAGGGCGGTCAAATTCTTAAAATCACTTGGTTTTAGGGTAATTGCTATTGGTGACTCCTATAACGACCTTGGAATGCTAAAAGAGGCTCACCTTGGCGTCTTATTCAATCCCCCTAAAAAAATAATTAAACAATTGCCAGAACTACCTGTCGCTAAAAACTATTCGCAACTAAAATCTATATTAAACAATTCAGATCTTTAATCTCCCTTGTTAGTTTTTCCACTATATCTTCTCTCATATCTATAACTGCCTGTCTGGCTGCCAGATAAAACTTTTTTGGAGAAAATCTTTCTTTGTAGGGATGGTTTCTGTAGGAAAAGATTATCCCTCGCGAACTATTTATAATTGCTCCTTTGCCTTCTTTGTCAAAGGCAAAAACAACATCTTTTGCCGAACCCCCCTGGGCTCCATAGCCCGGCAACAAAAAGATGCTTCTTGGCATAATTTTTCTTAATTTCTTTATCTCCTGGGGATAGGTTGCTCCCACGACCGCCCCTACTATCCCGTAACCCGATTTCCCCTCTGTTCCTTGGTTCCACTCGTTTATTTTTTCTCCCACTACCTCGTACAACCTCTTGCCGTTTTTCATTTTCAGGTCCTGAAAATCAGCCGAGGAGGGATTTGATGTCTTTGCTAAAACAAAAACTCCCTTGCCCTGGTTTTTTGCCACCTCAATAAACGGTTCTAAAGAGTCCCAGCCAAGGTAGGGATTAACAGTTAGAGCATCCACATCAAGCCCCTTTTTCGAAAGATATGCCTGACAATAAGCCTGAGCAGTCGAGCCAATATCATTTCTTTTGGCATCAACAATTATTATCTTTTTCTTCTTTTTTAAATAAGAAACTGTCCTTTCAAGAGTCCTAAATCCCTTGCTGCCATAGAGTTCGTAAAAGGCAACCTGAATCTTATAAACAGGGACCAGGTCAAATGTGGCGTCAATAATTTTCTTGTTGAAATTAAAAAGCGCCTGAGGTTTGTCTGAGATCTTGAGAAAATCGGGAAGAAGTTCAAATCTCGGGTCTAGCCCTACACAACTGGGATTTTTCAATTTTCTTATTTGACCTAAAAGCCGGTCGGCAAAATTTTTAGGCATAGGTTTAAAGAGGCCTTGACCACCTTTGCAACAATTCTTGATAATTTCTCTGCTGAGGTATCTTGACTAAGGGGAGCATATCACAGCCGAGCCCCAGAGGAGGATTGCGCTTCAGAAAAAGGTTCGTAAGGCTCGGTCAGATTTTGGAAGCGCCTGGGAATAAACTACTTCTTACTACTTACCGCGACTTCGTGCTCCCCGAGACAAGATACCTCAGCAAATCTGTTACCAAAGTGGTTAGCAACTACAACTAATCGGTCCTCCTTAATATATGAACCGTGATGCTTCCACCTGTTCCGCCAACGTTGTGACACAAACCGATTTTAGGAACAGGCCTTACCTGTCTATTTCCGCATTTGCCCCTTAACTGGTTTACAATCTCATAAATCTGGGCAAGTCCAGTAGGGGAAATGGGATGGCCCTTTGCCTTCAGCCCTCCTGATGGATTTATCGGCAGACTACCATCCAGATTTACTATCCCCTTTCTAATAAGTTCTGCTCCTTTCCCAGGTGGAGCAAAGCCTAGGTCCTCATAAGAGAACAACTCAACCGAGGTAAAGGCGTCATGGACCTCTGCTACCTGAACATCTCTTGCCTGGATATTTGCCTGACGATAGGCAATTTCAGCCGCTATCTTGGTTGCCACAAAATGCCACGGCTCTTCTCTATTAAATGTCATTATGTAGTCTGTAGCAAATCCAGAGCCAGCAACCTCAATATCTGTCTTCTCTTGGGTCAGAACTACTGCTGCTCCGCCATTGACTGAAAGGGAACAATCAAAAAGCCGAAAGGGCGAAGAAACCACCGGCGAGTTTTTTATTTTTTCTAAAGAAACCGGTCTTTTATAATAATATGCCTTGGGGTTTTGAACGGCATTTTGATGATTTTTGAAGGCAATCAGGGCAAGGTCGTCCATTGTAGCCCCATATTTTTGGGCGTAAAGCTGCCAAACCAAGGCATTTCCTACTGGAAACAAAAGCCCCTCTTTTTGCTCAATCTCTCTTTCCTGAGCAGATAAAATGCGGTGAACAGTGACCTGACTTTTATTATCAACCACCTTCTCTCCTGAACAAACAAGTATGTTTTTAAACCCCTTAAGATGAAGCGCTGTCCAGAAAGCCACCCCACCGCCACTACAGACAGAGGGTGTCTGAATAATCGGACAGTGGGTCTTAAAAAGGTCGGACAAAAAAGAGGTCTTATGGGTCTGGTGTTCATCCTGCCCGTCAGTGCTTTCCATCCCAGTAAAGACAATAAGGTCAATATCGGAAATTTTCATCCCGGCATCTTCCAACGCCTCCATTGCCGCCTCATAACAAAACCCCCACCAGGGCTTTTGGGAATAATCAAATCTGGTCATTCCCACACCTTTAATATACATATTAGTTGTACTGCATAATCACTTCAGTAACAATTCTTGGTAATTTCTCTGCTGAGGTATCTTGTTGAGGGGTGCATATCGCAGCCGAGCCCCAGAATAGGTTTGCGTTTCAGAAAGAGGCTTGTGAGGCTCGGTCAGATTTTGGAAGCGCCTGAAGATAAATTTCTTTCCTACTGCTTACCGCGACTTCGTGCTCCCCGAGGCAAGATGCCTCAGCAGACTTGCTACCAAAGCGGTTAGCAACTACATACTAACCAATTGTCTTTTGGGATTCCCTCCATTTTTGGTACTGCTCAAGGGTCAATTTTTCTCCTTTTTCTAACTGCTCTTTTAGGTCGCTTTTGAATCCCTCTGACCGGGAGACCGCTCTTAGACAGATAGCCCCTGCTCCGCTTCCATAGCCCGACATTCCGAGTTGCTGCCCTTCCTTTATTTCTTCCAATATGGCAATTAAGGAGATAAAAATTGAACAGGTGTAAGAGTTTCCAATGTAGGGATTGTATTTCAGCCCGGGCCTGACCTTCTTTTCAAAAAAAGCCTGAAATTCCGGCAATGACCTTACCCGGTCAAGGTCCTTCTTGTATTCCTTGAACAATTCAGGATTTTCCAGGCACTGACTCAAGCGAAGATGAGGCTTCTCTTTCAAATTCTCGTGCCTCCAAAAAACAGCAGCGGCCCATTCAGTCATTTTTGGGAAGGGAGTATGCATAACAAAAAAATCGGCAGCCTGAACAAGGGTCTTCCCTCCCAGTATTTTCAATAAATCTTGATTGTTCCTCTCCCAGTCCTCAAGGGCAAACTTCTGACAGCCAAGATAAGCCGACTTTGTTAGTTGCCCATTCACCTGAGGGAAGGGAAAAGAAGGGGCTGGCACCCTAAAGTCATCAACATCAGCAGCATACTGGCCTATATTTTCATAATCAACCTCTAAAAGTTTGGGGTTGACTTCTACACGCATAGCCACAGCAGCACACCCTTGGGTCATTTCTGCTGCTGGGTTTGTTTCAGGGTAGATTGAACGGTCAAGAGCCAAGACAATGGCCGGCTTCCCCCTGTTGGCAACGGAGTATTCACAGGCAGAAATAAGAGCCTCTACTCCTCCCAAACAGGCAAACTTATACTGAAAAGGCAGTCTGGTTAATCCTAGTCTCTTGTTAATGAGCCTGACCCCAAATGGCTTAGAAAGGTCAGGGTCTGATTCGGTGGCAATAAAAAACCTTTCTACATCCTTATAGTCAATCTTCTTAAGAGCCTCAGCCGCCAGGTCCTCAACCCTCTCTTGATAGGGAATACGTGCCTGAAAAACACCCAGTCCCTCGGTAGCGTAGGTTGAAGGAATGTTCCGAATCTTGGTCAGTTCTTCTAAAGACAAAAAATACTGGGGAATGGCCACGCTGATTTGAGATATTCCAACCGAAGGGATATCGGCTTTTTTCTCTGCCATGGTCTATATTTTAACACATATTGCCAAAAAGACAATTAAGAATTACAATATGAAACAATGAAGGCAACTGCTATCGCCAATGCCAATATTGCTCTAATAAAATACTGGGGGAAAAGAGATGAAGGTCTGTTTCTGCCCCAAAACAGCAGCATCAGTTTAACAACCGACTGCCTTTCGGTTAAAACAACCGTTGAGTTTTCTCCAAGAAACAAAAAGGATATTTTAATCTTGAACAACCGGAACTATCCCCTCAATTCAAAGGAACATAAAAAATATCTTAAACCATTTTTGAATAAAATAAGAAAGCTTGCTGAAACAAAGAGAAAAATTAAGATAGTCAGCCAAAGCAATCTTCCAAAGGGAGCGGGTCTGGCCTCCTCTGCCGCCGGCTTTGCCGCCCTGACCGCTGCAGTAAACGAAGCCCTGGGGCTCGGGCTAAACAAAAGAGAAATGAGTATTTTGGCAAGACAGGGCTCGGGGTCTGCCTGCCGCTCAATCTATGGCGGTTTTGTAGAATGGCGAAAGGGCAAAAAAGATGATGGCTCTGACTCCTTTGCCTTTCAGATAGCCCCAGCAGATTATTGGCCAGAGATTCGGATGGTTATTTGCCTTACTTCAATAAAAGAAAAAAAAGTTAGTTCAAGAGAGGGAATGGCTCAAACAGTAAAAACCTCCCCTTTTTACCCCTGCTGGCTAAAGACAATTGATAAAGACATTAAAAGCGCCAGAAGGGCAATAAAAAATCGGGATATATCCCTGCTTGGCAAAATATCCGAAGAAAACTGCCTTAAGATGCACGCCTTGATGATAACCACAAAGCCAGGTATTATCTACTGGAACGAAAAAACAATTGCTCTTATCCATAAGATAAGGAAACTCCGTGAAAGAGGACTAAAATGCTATTTCACCATTGATGCTGGCCCCCAGGTAAAAATTTTATGTGAAAAAAAAGACCTGAAAGAATTGATTAAGAGGATTAAGAGGGTATCAGGAATTAAAAATGTAATAATAACAAGGCCTGGCCCAGGCGTCAAAATCAGTAAAAACCACTTGTTTTAGAACCTCCTTCTGTCTCCGTATTATTTTTCTGGCTTTCCAATTCCTCTTTCCACTTCTTTATCTGCTTATTCAATTTCTCCGGGACCCTCCTTTTTTCCTTTTCGGTTTTTGCCAAAAATTTTTCCACACTTTCCAACTCTCTTTTTATCTCCTTTCGCTTCTGTCTAAGTTCTCTCCGTACCTCTCGTGAAGGCGGCGTATCTTTATTATAACCCAGTATCTCCGCTTTAAGAACTAAATACAAAAACCTTCTCAGGCACTCTCTCTCTTTCTCCTTCTGAACTCTAACTTCTTCATCAAATCCACCAACCCTCCAGGCCGATCTAATAATGTCTTCATACAGGTCAAATGCCTTGATTAGTGCGAAAATTCCGCTCCAAATTTCATCTTCTCCTAGTTTGAGAATACGGTCTTTTCTCATTTCTATCCCCTCATTAATTAATTTCTCACCTGCTCTTTCAAGCAACTCTATTCTCTCTTTGGCTTCTGACCAAAGAACGTCTATTCTCCCCCGCGGGGTACCTTTGCTTATGGCTTCTATATCAGCCTCTAGAGTCCCTAAAGATGATAAATCCGCCCTCTCCAATAATCCTTCAGCCCTTTCCTCCTGCCCTCTTTCCATTCTTGGGGCTCTTTCTCTTCTTGTTCTCCTCATATTATTGTTTATTTTATCCTGACTAATACAGAAAGTCAAAGCAAGCATTGAAAAAAGCGAAAAAACACATTAAAATAAACTATACCCTTCAATCTCGGCAATAATCCCTAATTCAAACCAGGTCTGAGCAGCCAAGGTTCAGGATGGTGAGCAATTTTGAGATTTTATCTTCTTGCCAATCTGGCAAAAATAGGGTCTATCACAATTTTATGGTTGAATCTTCGGCGCCGGGGAAAATACATCTGATCGGAGAGCATTCGGTTTGTTACGGTTATCCAGCAATTGTCTCGGCTATTGAAAAAAGAACAAGGGTAAAAATCAAGAGAGCAAAAAGAATAAAAATTAAAAATAAACCCTTGGGAGAAAAAGGAGAGTTTGAAATCAATCAGGTATTAGAAACAGCAAAAAGGTGCCGGAAGATGTGGCAGGAAGGAAACAAAAAAGGCAATTTCTCAAAACTCTTCAGATTTTTGAAATCAAATCCCTTAAATCTCAGCAAGGCGGCGACAGGACTGATATTAGAAAAAGCGAAAACAAAAAAAACCTTTTCTTTGGAAATAGAAAGCGATTTTCCTGTGGGGATGGGACTGGGCTCATCTGCTTCTCTTTCGGTTTCTCTTTCCCAGGCAGTTTCTGAGTTTCTCTCAGTTCGCCTTTCAAAAAAAGAAATCAATCAAATGGCTTTTGAGATAGAAAAAATCAACCACGGAAAGCCAAGCGGTGGGGATAATTTTATCTCTACCTTCGGCGGGACCGTCTGGTTTGAAAGAGGAAAATGGACTCGTATTAACCTCCCTCCATTTCTAAAAGAGATTGTCCTTGTTTTACTCCCCAGAAAAAAAGGAATGACAACAGCCAAACTTGTCCAAAGAGTCAGAAATCTGCCCAGCAAACTAAGGGAAGAAAAAATCAAGGATATTGCCCTGGCAACATATAAAATGCGAGAAGGACTTAAAAAAGGAAGTTCAAAAATAATCAAGGATTCAATTAATACTGCCCAGGAATCCCTCAGGACCCTGGGAGTTTCTACCCCCAAAATAGAGAAAATTGTAACGGCGGTAAGGAATATAGGGGGCGCGGCCAAACTTTCAGGGGCCGGAGGCGGAGGGGCAATTATTTGCTTTCATCAAGACAAGAAGCAATTAACCAAATTGTTAAAAAAACTAAACCTTGATTTTTTTAATGTAGGATTAGGAGCAAAGGGGGTAAGAATAAGAAATTATGGCTAACTCGTTGATTATCTCAGCCCCGGGAAAATTATTTATCTCTGGCGAATGGGCGGTATTGGAACCTAAAAACCCAGCGATTGTTGTGGCTGTTAAAAAAAGAATTTTTGCAAAAATTAGCGATTCTCAAGACAAAAAAATCCATCTTTCTCTAAAGAACTATTGCCTAAAAGACATAGAAGCGGACTTCCAAAAGAATCGCCTGCGCTTTTTGAAGAAACTAAAACCAGAAGAAGAAAAGGTCCTTGCCTTCGCCAAAAAAGCAATTGAGGTTAGTTTGGGGTATTTAGAAAAATGGAGGTCCTTCAAACTGGAACTTTGGGCCGGGAATAAAGAAAAAATTGGCTTTGGCTTTTCAGCGGCTTCAAGCGTGGCTATTATTGCTGCCCTGCTTAAATTCAACAAAGAAAAATTAGAAAAAGAGAGGGTCTTCAAATTGGCTGCTCTTTCTCATTTTTTAGCCCAAGGAAAGCTCGGCTCTGGGGCAGATATTGTCGCCTCGGTCTATGGAGGATGTCTTGCCTGTCATGGGATTGATGTTAACTGGCTAAAAAAACAAGTTAAAAAAGAGAAAAATCTAAGAAAAATTGTTAAAAGGCCCTGGCCCAATTTTTATGTTGAGAAACTAAACCTGCCAAAGGAGCTTAAACTCTTGGTTGGCTGGACAGGCAGACCTTCTTCTACTCCAGAACTGATAAAAAAAATAAAAAGGTGGCAAAAAAGAGCGCCAAAAACTTATAAAAAAATTATTTCAGGCATCAGCAGAATAACAAAAAAAATGATTTTGTCCTTCAGGAAAAAAAACAAAAAACAGATACTAAACCTAATCAAAGAAAATGAAAAATACCTAAAAGAATTAGGCAGGGCTTCGGGAACAGAAATTGAGACAAAAAAACTAAAAAGCCTTTCGGAAATTGCAGAAAGGTTCGGAGGAGCAGGAAAGATAACTGGGGCCGGCGGGGGCGACTGCGGCATTTGCCTTGTCTCTTCTCAAAGAAGCGCTGATAAAATTAAGAAGGAGTGGAGAAAAAATGGAATTATCGCCCTAAAAATCAAGATTGACCACTCCGGCGTTGGCCTGTCTTTTTAACAAACTCTCTATGGATTTTCATATGGCCCCTTTGTATCCCCTCTGTTGCCAAAACTGAAAGGGCGGCGAGATTGTTTGCCAGACCAACTGCCCCGGCCACAATGCCCAGTTCCTGGGCATTTTTGACTCCTAAAATCTTTAGGGCCAGTTTTGCCTTTTTGGTTGAGGTCGCTCCACCCACTGTAGCAATAGGTAGAGGAGTTTTAATCTCCCCCCTAAGGTATTCCTTTTCTCTTTTCCAACGAGCTATGGGTTGATATTTCCCCCTTCTGGCAGCAAAACTATGAACCGCCGCCTCAATTGCTCGGGTATCATTGCCCGTGGCTAGGGCAACCGCATCTATGCCATTCATTACTCCCTTATTGTGGGTAACTGCCCGGTATATATCCAGTTCAGCCAATTTTTGAGCGGAAAGAATTCCTTCAGCCACTTTCTCCCCGGGAAAACCGTTAAGTTCTAATGAGTTAATGGAAACTCTTGCCCAAACAGAAACAATCCTTTTTGGAGCAAAATTAGAAATTATTCTCAAGCCAACCGTGGCATGAGTGTATTCAGCCAAAAGAGGAGAGATTCTCTCTACCATTGTATTGATAATATTTGCGCCCATCGCGTCTTTCGTATCAACAAACAGATATAAAACCAAAAACCTCCCCCGTTTTTTAACCGCTATATCATTTGCCCCTCCTCCTATTCTTAAAAGAAACCTATTGGTCTGATTGGCCGCATTAAGGATTTTTTTCTTATTCTCTAAAATTTTCTTCTTGCTCTTTCTAAAGTCCCTGACCCCTAAAAGCTGAATCTGACCAATCATTTGATTGCCTAAATACCTGCCCCTAAAGCCGCCGCCTTCCTTGATAAGTTTTGCCCCTCTTGATGCAGCAGCCACCACTGAGGGCTCCTCTGTTTCCATAGGCACCAGATATTCCTTGCCCTCAACAAAAAAATTAGTAGCAATCTTGAATGGACCGATATTGTTTTCTATATCAAAGAAATCAGGCAGTTTTTGGTAGCTTTTAAGAATCTCAAGGTCCTCTCTATTCAGTTCGGAAAATTTTTTAATAAATTCTATCTTCTTCTTTAAGGATAGTTTGTAAAAATGGGAATCATCTAGTCTTTTCATATTTCCCTTTTGCCCAGATAATAAACAAGTTGCCTGAGGTCTTCTTTGGCTTTTGAAGGAACAAGAACCTTGTCCATTATCCTCCATCCTTGGTCTAAAAGACGCTGGGCTGTTTTTTTTGTCCGTTCAATACCATCATATTTTTTTATAATCTCTATTGCTCTTCTTATCTCCTCCTTCTTGTTGGGATGTTTGTCCAAAATGGCAAGTAGTTGCTTTCTTTCTTTTGGCTTTGCCTTTTTTAATGTCCGCAAAACAATAAGGGTTCTTTTCCCCTCTTTAATATCATTACCAAATTCCTTTCCAAATTTCTTTCTTTCTCTCTCTCCAAGGGTGATATCTAAAATATCATCTTGAATTTGAAAGGCAATCCCAATCTTCTCTGCCGCCCTCTCCAGTTTTTTAGATGTTAACTCGTTAACCTCGGAAAAAATACAAGCCAGTCGGGCCGTCAGTCTCGCCAAACTGCCGGTTTTGAAGGAAGCCATGCGCAGATACTCTTTCTCCTCTATTTTTCTCTCTTTGCCCCTATGCCAATAGATATCCATTCCCTGGCCCAAATGAACGTTGGTCATCTCCTGAATGCAAGACTGATATGCCCTGGTTAAAACCGAGCAGGAAAATCGGTCCTTATTTTTCTCCAAAGCCAGAAATGGCAAGAAATAAAGAAGATTGCCGGCATTAATGGCAAGGTCTACACCGTACAAACGATGAAGACAAGGCGCTGCCCTCCTAAACCTGCTGTTGTCTTCAAGGTCGTCCACGATCAGCGAGCCCTGATGGGTAAGTTCAAGAATAACGGCGATATCCCTGACCTTTTCCACCTGGCCTCCAAGGGCCTTGGTTAGTAATAAGAAAAAAAACGGCCTCCACCTTTTTCCCCCTCTCTCTAAAAAATTCCAGAGGGGGTCCAAAAAACACTCCTGAGCAACCCTAAGGTTTGTCTGGCTCACGCTTGACCTCCCAAAGGCAAAAGACAACCATTTCTTACTGGCTCTTTTAGGCAGGTACTTTTTTATAACCCTATCAATCTCAGGCCTAAAACGCTTTAGGTGTTTTTGGATTTCCATTTCGCGTATATCAAAAAGAGTTTAAGGAATCCAAAAATATTTTTCCTTAAATGGGGTTTGGAGAGAAAGGCAAGAAACGCGCCGGGGCTTTTCAGATAAAAAATATCTCCATTTTTTTTCTCCAAAACCTGACCAAGTTCGTTTAGGGTTTGGTTGTCAAAAGAATAAAGGATTTTTTGTGCCTGAAACAGGTCTTCGGAAAAGAATGACTGAACCTGCTTCTGGTAAGAAGAAGGGTCTGACTTAAGAATTGCCTCGGCTGCTAAGTGACCGGAAAGCATTGCATTGCCTATACCGCCCCCGGATATGGTGTCAACAAGTCCGGCTGCGTCTCCGACAAGAAAAACACTGTCTTTGGCTATTTTTATCGGTCCTTCAAGCCAAGGACCGACACTGCTTCTGTTTTCCAGTAACCGATAAGGTCCAAATTTTTTCTTTACCTTGTTTTCTAAAAAATCCCTTAAAAGTTCGTTTAGGTTGTCTTTTTTCTCAACGCTGCCCAAGCCAATATTCGCCCTATTCTTTGATTTTGGAAATATCCAGGCGTAGCCGGTTCCCAGCCAGTCCTTGTCAAGATAAATTAAAAGTTTTGAGGTATCAAGGCTGTTGGTCAATTCTACCAGGTATTCAACAACAGGTAGGACCCTAATTTTTTGGCCAAAAACCTTCTCCCTGACTATTGAAAATGGACCATCTGCTCCAATAAGATATCTTGACTTGAACATCTTGCCTTGTTTTGTTTTTACCTCCCAAAGTCCTCCTCTTTTTTCTATATCAATCACCCTCTGGCCCAAGCAGATTTCTGCCTGAGACGTCCTGGCAAGAAATTTTTCAAACCTTCTTCTGTCTATCACATAATTTTGCCCTGGAAAATATAGATTAATCTCCTTTCCATTGGGCAAAACAATCTGGGTTGTATCAATAGCAGCGGATATCCATTCAGGGTCGGGAGAAATGTTCATTTCGTCCAAAAATCTCTTTGACAGTCCCTCGGCGCACTGAACAGGCAGTCCAATTTCTTTCTTTTGGTCCAAAATAAGGGCGTCTTTTAGATATCTTCCAGCAGACAGCCCGCCGGGTCCGGCTCCAACAATGATTGTATTAAATACCTTCTCCATAAAATTATCTTTGTGAGAGGTAGTTCTTAAATGCCTCAATACAAACCCCCGTGGTTATTTCCTCAGATCCATAATAACCATAGAAGGGGCTTAGAGCCAAAAACCACCAGGGAATCCCCAAAAAATAAACCTGCTTTTTGAATCCCCCATTTTTCCTCTGCCCTCTTAATAAATAACTTATACCCTCTTCTGTCTCCTTCCCAAAATAGTTAAGGTTAAAGAGGGTATTAAGGCCAAGAGCAGTTTCCATTTCATTTCCAAAAGAACCGTCCTTTTTCTGACAAGACAAAACCGAATTGATAATCCGTTTTCTGTTTTTCTTGAAACATGTTACCCCAAACCTTACCGCCCGGGAAACAAAGTAAAAAAAAGCCAGTTTGCTGGGATAATAATAGGAACTGGAGCGGTCTTCGCTTATTAGTCCATTAATATAGGAGCAGACCTCGGGCAATGATCTTCCTAAATATGTTAACACATTGACATTAACAACACAATCAGCGTCTTCTGCCGCCAGTTTCCAAAATAGATTCTTCTTGTGTCTTTCGTCAAGAACCCATGTTAAAAATAAACCCTCTTTGTTTCGGTTGTTGAGGACAATGTCCTTATTATCTTCAAACTGCACGCCGTATAGTTTAAGCCCAGAAGAAATCACTGAAATATCGTCTAGGTCCGGGGGAATTCTTTTTTTATTTCTTGAGGTCCAAAACCTCCAAGTCCCTCTCTCCTCTTTTTCGGACAACAAAAAGGTAATTGCCTTGTCAATCATCTTGCTTACCCTTTTATCATTGAGCCCCTTTAGATTATGAAGTATCAGGCCAGTACCAAAGGGACTACTATCATAATAGGCAGGTATCATTAAAAAATTCCAGCTGGCAAGGGTCTTAAATTCTCCCCAAGGCAACTGAGAACGGTAGAGAAAGTCAATTGCCCTGTCTAAACAATGTTCAACCTTTTTAGGGTCCATAATGAAAAATCAAAATAAAAAGAAAGGAAAAAAAGGTATAAAGGTCCATCAAAAACCAGTCCTTAATTACCTGGTGGTTTTTTCTGACCAGAAGTAATAAAAGAAAGAAAAAGGTAATGAAAAGAAAAAAGGGGTAATAATTTCTGCTCAAAAACCAAAAAACGGGAAGGAGGGTAAAAGGATAAAAAAAGAAGAAAAGCCTCAAAGCCCTTTGGGAATTTCTATAACCCAAAAAACAAACCGTTGTTTTTATCCCCTCGGCCCTGTCTGCCTGATAGTCATCAAGGTGATTTCTTGTTTCAGCAGTAATAGAAAGAACAAAGATGGGAATTAACAGAAGTTTCTCGGTAATATCTATTTCCGAGGCAAAGGCAAAAAGAGGAAAAAGAAAAATTAGAATACCAGCAAAAAAACCGTGGGAAATTATATCTAAAAAGGGTCTTGATTTTAATCTTATTGGCGGAGCAGAATAAATAAAGGTAAGAAAAACAGCCAAAAGGGCATCAAGAAACGCCTTTAGACCAAAACGAAAAGAAAGAAGCAATCCCAAAGCCCCCGAGAAAAGAGAAAATAAAAACGCCCTTTTGACGCCGATTATCTTGCCAATAATGATTTTTTTGTCTTTTTTGAATTTATCCCCCTTAACATCAAAAAGGTCATTTATTGAAAATCCAAAGGTAAACAATAAAATTCCAATAACAGGTAAACAAATGATATCTAAAACAGGAGCCCGCCATCCCTCAGCAAGTAAAAAGCCGAAAATCCCTCCCAAAAAATAGCCACGCCAGTTATTAATCCTGGCGAGTTTTAAGTAAGGTTTTAAATTGATAGCCATTTTTCTTAATTATTTTTTTAAGCCAAAAGGTATATCTTTTGGGATTTTTTTCTATATCCCTTTCTAATTTATCCAAGGAAACCCATCTCCAGGCTTCCGCTTCCTCTTTGTCTATTTTAGGTTCTCCATCAAACCTTCCAAAGAAAACGTGGTCAAACTCATACTCAATTAATTTACCCACCCTCGCTCTATAAATAAAACTAAAGGCCTCTTTTAACTCCGTTTTAATTCCCATTTCTTCCCTAAGCCGCCTTTTAGCCTCATTTTTTATATCAACCCCGGGCCGGGGATGAGAACAGCAGGTATTTGACCAAAGCCCGGCTGAATGATATTTCCCCCGAGCCCTTTTTTGTAAGAGCAATTCTCCTTTTTTATTAAAAATAAAAACAGAAAACGCTCGATGTAACCTCCCTTCTTGGTGAGCCCTCAACTTTTCTATCTTACCAATTTCTTCTCCCTTTTTATTAACAATAATAACATAGTTCTTTTTTATATTCATACATAAATAATCCATCAAGGAGGAGAGATAAATCTCTCTAATATATCCCTAAAAATGGCTTTATTTTTTGAAGAATTTTTTACTAAACAGATACCCTTCCCGGGAAGCCCATAAATCACTAAAGAATTCTCAGGGGCTGTGAGTAGGGAGGGAATTACTAAAAGATCTTCCTCCCCCTTAACAAAGATATTCTTTTTTCCTTTAATCCCCGCTTTAATTTTTCCCCAGACATCTTTCTGAATCGTCCCCGCTGGGTTTCGAACCGAAAAGGAATAAGGGAAACTTCTTTTAATTTTTTTTCTCCTTACCCTTCCATCAAAAATTTTAACATCGGATGGGATTTCAAAAGAGCAATAATCACCCACAGTAATTATTCTTTGGAACTTTCTCCTACCAACAAACTGCTTAAATTTTTTTAATACCTGTTTTCTTCCCCCTAAAATTGTCACACCAATAGGCCTTCTTAACTCCTTCTTTAATTTCTCTGGTAAAATGTAGGTTTGCTTGGTAAGAGGTGATTTCTTTCTTTTCACCACTAGACTCATATCTAACACCCCAGCAGAATAGGTAAGCCGACCTATTGAAATCCAATCAGGTCTTGTTTTGGCTATTTTTTTAATATTTTTAAGATTTACCCCTCCTGAAACCTCAACTAATGCCCTTCTCCCTATTATTTTAATTGCCTTGGTTATTGTTTTAAGGTCCATATTATCCAACATGATAATATCAACACCAAGATTAAGTGCTTCTTTTACCTCCTCTAGGTTTCTCACCTCTACCTCTATTCTTTTTTTTGTTTTTTGGGCTTTTTTTACTGCTTCCTTTAACCCAATCAATTCAATATGATTTTCCTTAATTAAAATTTCATCCCACAATCCAAAACGATGATTTACCCCTCCACCAATATGAACTGCGTACTTTTCTAATATTCTTAGTCCTGGAGTTGTTTTTCTTGTGTCTAAAATTTTTACACCGAAAGGATTTGCTATTTTTACAAATCTACGGACATAGGTAGCAATTCCACTTAATCTTTGTAGGAAATTTAGCGCAACCCTTTCTCCACTTAAAATCCCCCTTGCCCTTCCTGAAATCTCAATAATTTTTTGATTAGGAAGTGTTATATCTCCATCTTTTAGTATCTCGTTAAAGGTGACATTAGGGTCTAAAGTTTTAAATACCTCTTTTACTATTGGTAGACCACAAACCACCCCCTTTTCCTTACTAAAAATAAATGCGTCACATTTGGTTTTGGTGGGTATTATTGTTTTAGTCGTTATATCTCCAGTACCAACATCCTCTTTTAATGCATTGATTATTATTTTTTTACTATTACGTTTAAGAAGTTTGGTTAAATTATTTTTATTCATTATGTTTTTTTTACTTCCCTATAAAACTAATCTTAGAATTGAATTTATTTGTATTGTTGTTATTAGGTAGGTATAACTCTTTGTATAATGAATGTAATTTACTTTTGTTTTAATGGTGGAGTTTTAGAGGGAAAAGATGTGGATATTTTGTATAATATAAAAAGGGACCTTTTTATCTCTCTTTTTCCCTCTCTTTATCCTCATAATTTCCACTATTTATGAGTTATATATCCTCTGGGCGATCATTTGGATTTCCTCTTTCAGGTTTTTGTCTTTTTGTAACTGGTTATTGATTTTTTCATAACTGTGAATGACAGTTGTATGATCCTTACCTCCAAATCTTTCCCCTATAAAGGAGAAAGAATTATTTAATTCCCTTCTTAATAGGTACATGGCAATTTGCCTTGGTTTTACAATTTCTTTTTTACGAGAGGGAACGATAATATCTTTCTCGGTTAAGCCATAAAACTCAGCCACCGTAGAGATTATTTTCTTGTGGGTGATTTTTTTTCTCCCTCCTTTTATTATTTTTCCTAGGAGCGACTTAACGATATTGATGTCTGGTGGCTTGTTATTTATTTTCTGGTAAATGACAAGGCGGTTTAGAGCACCTTCTAGTTCTCTGATGTTTTTTTGGATTAACTCAGCAATGAACGTATATATCTCATCGGGGAAATCAATCCCCGCCTCTCTTGCCTTTGTTTTTAGTATTGCTACGCGCGTTTCAAAATCAGGCTGAGAGATATCTGCAATCATTCCCCCTGTAAAACGGGACCTTAATCTCTCTGTAAGAGAGGGAATTGCTCGAGGTGGACAGTCTGAGGAAATCACAACCTGTTTATTTTTTTCATAGAGGAGATTGAATATATGAAAGAATTCTTCCTGCGTTTTTTCTTTACCGGCCAGAAATTGAACGTCGTCAACTATTAAGAGGTCAATTTTTCTATAACTAGACTTAAAGAGTTCCATCTTATGCGTCCTAATGGCCCTGACCACATCTTCTATAAATCTTTGAGAGGGGATGTATTTTATTTTCTTCTCCGGAAAGTTTTTACAGACCTCATTACCAATGGCTTCTAAAAGATGGGTCTTGCCCAAGCCCACCCCTCCGTAAACAAAGAGAGGGTTGTAGACCACGCCTGGTTTTTGGATTACCGCTTGAGCGGCAGCGTGGGCTAGTTCATTAAAGGAACCGACAACAAAGTTTTCAAAGGTATACCTTGGGTTAAGGTTTGTTTCTTTGTCTATTTCAAGTCCCTCAAATCCCAGCTGCCCGCTTTCTTCTTGGTAGGACGTCTTCTTTCTCGAGGGTTTGATTTTTAGGCTCTGTCTCTCAATGCAATATTTAACCTCCCTTATGTTATTGTCTAAACCGCGAAGAATTTTTAAGATAGTATTATTGTATTTCTGCTCTAGCCATTCTTTGACGAAAGAACTGGGAACAGAGACCATTACCTGGCTTCCTTCCCGGGAGATGATTTTCGTCCCCTTGAACCATGTAGCAAAATTGGCGGGGGAGATGTTTAGTTGGATTTGGGCTAAGACTGCTTCCCAGAGTTCTTCGTTGGACATCATATTCATTATACATAAATGTCAAGGAGAGGCAAGTTAAGATAAAAATAGGTCAAATGTTAATATCTTGTGGATATTATGGGGATTATGTGGGTAAATTGAATAGTCATAATAGTGCCTTGTTAAATTACTGCAAAAAAGTATAATAGAGAATATGACTCAACTTCAAAAAGCAAAAAGGGGGAACTTTACAAAAGAAATGAGAGATGTTGCCAGGGAGGAGGGCATTGGCTTGGAGGATTTAAGAGAAAAAATAAAAAAGGGACTGGTGGTTATCCCAGCAAATAGAAGGCATAGAGGCTTAAAGCCCATTGGTATAGGCAAGGGGCTGAGGGTGAAGGTTAATGCCAACATAGGAACATCGCCAGTAAGAGCTGACAGAAAGAAGGAATTGGAAAAATTAAAGATGGCTCTTGAGGGAGGGGCTGATACAATAATGGATTTGAGCACAGGAGGAGATATTGACAAAATCAGAAGAACCCTTATTGAGAGATGTCCTCGCCCCTTTGGAACCGTTCCTATTTATCAGGCAGTGGTGGAATCAAAAGGACTACCGTTTCTTACCCTTGACCGTTACCTTCAGGTTTTCGAGAAGCAAGCGCGGGACGGAGTTGATTTTGCCACTGTTCATGCAGGGGTAACAAAAAGGACTATCCCCTTGCTTAAAAAGAGGGTGATGAAATCTGTCAGCCGGGGAGGGTCTCTTTTGTTGAAATGGATGGTCTATCACGGCAAAGAAAACTTTCTTTATCAGTATTTTGACAAAATTCTTGAAATAGCCGCCGAATATGATGTGACCCTGAGTTTGGGGGATGGACTGAGGCCGGGATGCCTGGCAGACGCTACAGACAAGGCGCAGATTGAGGAACTGAAAACATTGGGAGAACTGGCTGAAAGAGCCAGAAGAGCGGGTGTGCAGGTAATGATAGAAGGCCCCGGACATATCCCCCTCAATGAGATTGAGGAAAATGTTAAATTAGAAAAGAGGTACTGCCATTCAGCCCCTTTTTATGTTTTAGGCCCCTTGCCCACTGACATTGGCGCTGGCTATGATCATATTGGCTGTGCTATCGGTGGCGCCCTTGCCGGTGCCTTTGGGGCCGATTTCCTTTGTTATGTAACCGCCAAAGAGCACATTGGCCTGCCTGATGCCGAGGACGTCAGAGAAGGAGTGGTTGTAACCAAACTTGCTGCTCATATTGCTGATATTGCCAGGGGGAACAAAAAAGCCATATTAAGGGACAAAAAGATGGCTAGAGCAAGGGCAAGGATAGATTGGGAGGAAATGGGCAAATATGTTCTTGACCGAAAGAGGTTTTGGGAGTTGGTAAAAAAAGAACTTCAAAAAAACCCTCAACTCAAAAAGAGGAAGGAATGTTCAATGTGCGGGCCCTTTTGTGCTCTTTCCTGAAAAAAGAGATTGCCTGTTCAATATCCTTTTTTATTTGTTTTTTTAGGTCTTTGATATCATTAAATTTTTTTGTCTTCCTTAGATATTTTAAGAAAATAATCCTTGCCTCTTTTATTTTCTCTTGGGGGCGGAAAAGGAGATGGACCTCAATTGCTTCTTTTTTCTCTAGGAACGTTTCTGGCCTTCCGACATTGGCAACCCCCGGGAAATAGCCGCTTTTTGTCTCCAGAATTACTACCCAGACTCCCCTTTTTACTTTTTCGTCTTTTTCTAAGGAGAAATTAAGGGTTGGAAAGCCTAGACGCTTACCTCTTCCCCTTCCCCTAATTACCTTTTTGACCTCTGTTCTTTTCATTGGAATATCTTTTTAAAAATGTTATTATAGCAAATAACCTAGCAATGGGTTGTTTGGCGGCAACATAACCATTATAGACGTTGCCAAACTGCCTGACAACTGCAATGACATCTAAGAACAAAAATTTTGTCATTGCCCTGGGCGGCTCAATTGCCTTCCCGGATGACAACATCAATGTTTCTTTTCTGAAAAGATTTTCCCTTTTTATAAAAAGGGAGATAAAGAAGGGAAAGAAATTTATTATTGTTCCTGGAGGAGGTGGAATTACCCGTCGCTATCAGAAAGCGGCCAAGAAGATTAGCCAGGTGAAAAACGAAGACAAGGACTGGCTGGGGATTCACGCAACCCGTCTCAATGCCCATTTTTTAAGAACAATTTTTAAAGATTATGCCGAACCTGTTATTTTAGATGAAAGGGGCAAGGTTGTTAGTTTTGACTCCTATTCAATAATAATTGCTTCTGGCTGGAGGCCGGGATGGTCTACTGATTATGTTGCCTGTCAGATTGCTCTTGATTTCGGGATAAGGGAGGTTATTAATTTAAGCGAGACAGGCTATGTTTACACGGCAGATATTAAGAAAGACCCAAAAGCCAGGCCAATAAAGAAACTCTTTTGGGATGATTATTTGAAACTGATTCCAAGTAGGTGGTCTCCAGGGCTTCATAGCCCAGTGGATCCAGTTGCTGCGCGGTTGGCAAAAAGACAGGGGCTAAGGGTCATTACTGTTAGCAGTAATCTAGACAATCTGAAGAGATTGCTAAGAGGAGAGGCTTTTAGGGGAACAATTTTGACAAATCCCCGGGTTGTTGTTGGGGGGACATTTGAGGTTATTCACCGAGGGCATAGAAAATTGCTAAAAGAGGCTTTTGATTTAGGCGATGTCTTTATTGGACTGACCTCAGACAAAATGGCTGAAGACCTAAAAAAAAGGAAGGTAAAGAGATTTGAGGCAAGGAAGAGGGCGCTGGAGGCGTTTGTAGAAAAGGAATTTAATAAAAAGGCCGAGATTATCAAAATTGAAGATAGGTTTGGCCCTGCTATTGGAGAGGATTTTGATTATATTGTGGTTTCACCAGAAACTGAAAAGACGGCTCTTTTGATTAATCAGAAGAGAAAGCAGTTAAAAAGGAGGCCAATCAAAATTGTAAAAATAAGATTTGTTTTGGCCGAAGACGGAAAACCAATTTCTGATACCCGGATATTAAAAGGGCAGATAGACAGGGAAGGAAAAATAATATGTAATCGCTAACCGCCTTGGTAATAAATTCGCTGAGGCATCTTGCCTCGGGGAGCACGAAGTCGCCGTAAGTAGTAAGAAGAAATTTATTCCCAGGCGCTTCTATATCTCGCCGAGCCTCACAAGCCTTTTTCTGAAACGCAATCTCCTTCTGGGGCTCGGCTGCGATATGCTCCCCTTAGTCAAGATGCCTCAGCAGGTAAATTATCAAGAGTTATTACTGAAGTAGTTAGATATAGTACAGATAATATGTTAAAGATATTGCAAAAAATTTTTGGCTGGCTTTTGCTTTTTACGGGACTGGCAATAATATCTTGGACCCTCTATTCCTCCTATAATATTTTTTATAAAAACCAGCCATTGCCTTGTCTCTTTAGGGTTCAAGAAGAGAGGGCGCCGGCACCCCCTTCCCAAAGGTTAGGGCTTGAAGCCCAACTGGAGGAAAAGATGAAAGAGGCAATGACAGAACAGATAAAAGAAATAATTCCTCCCGGGACAATAGAAAAATTGCTGAACATAATTGCCTGGTCGGTTTTCGCCGGTATTCTAATTTTCGGCGCCAGTCAGATTTCTTCGTTAGGAATAAAAATGATACTGTAGTTGTTGGTTAAAATGCGCTTTGTCGCCGATTTTCACATTCACAGCAGATATTCTCGGGCAACAAGCCCACGGATGGATTTAGAAAATATAGCCAGATGGGCTGAAATTAAAGGAATAAAGGTTATAGCGGTTGGAGACTACACCCATCCTGAGTGGTTTAAGAACCTAAAGGAGAAATTAGAACCGGCAGAGTCAGGGCTGTATAGATTAAGGAATCAGTTCTCGGGTTCTGAGCAGATACGCTTTATTTTAACTACTGAGGTTAGTTGTATTTATTCCAAGAAGGGAAGGGTAAGAAAGGTTCATATTTTGATATTTTCTCCTTCTCTTGAGATTGTTGAGAAAATTAATGCCCAGTTGGCCCTGATTGGCAATTTGAAGGCAGACGGCAGACCTATCTTAGGACTGGACGCTAAGGAATTGGCAAAGATTGTTTTGAATGCCTCTGAAAATTGCTTGGTTCTTGGCGCCCATTTGATGACTCCTTGGTTTTCTTTGTTTGGCTCTCGTTCTGGATTTGATTCTTTAGAGGAATGTTTTGAAGAGTATTCAAGGTACATCTACGCCGGAGAGACAGGACTGAGCGCTGACCCAGCAATGCTTTGGCGGATTCCAGACGGCCGAAAAATTAGCTTGATTTCAAATTCTGACGCCCATAGCCCCCAAAAAATCGGGCGGGAGGCAAATGTTTTTGACACAGAGTTAAATTATTTTTCCATTATAGAGGCAATAAAAAGAAAAGACCCCAAAAAATTTTTATACACCATTGAATTCTATCCAGAGGAAGGGAAGTATCATTACGACGGCCACCGGCTTTGTCATCTTTCCCTTTCCCCTCATGAGACCAAAAAATATAATGGGATTTGCCCTCGCTGCGGCAGACCCTTAACGGTTGGGGTTTTAAATCGGGTTGAGCAATTGGCTGACAAACCTGCTGGTTTTCGGCCCAAAGGGGCTATTCCCTTTAAGAGTTTGATTCCCTTGGCTGAGATTATTGCCGAGGTTTTTGGGGTAGGACCTGAGACAACTCAGGTAGAAAAGGAATACAAAAAATTAATTGAGAGATTTGGTTCAGAATTCAATGTTTTATTAAAAGCAGAGAGAGAAGACCTGGAAAAAGTTGTCTTGCCGGAACTTGCCGAGGGGATAATAAGGGCAAGAGAGGGACGGGTAACAAGAGAGCCGGGCTACGACGGCGTCTACGGGAGGATAAGGGTTTTCTCAGAAGAGGAGAAGAAAAGTTTTTCAGGCCAGCAGGGGGTATTGTTTTAAGGAGATGTTTGTGTTTGACAAGAGAGGGCCTGAAAGGATAAAATAAAACTGAATCAAGATGAAAAAAGAGGAGGAAAAAGAGGATTTAGAAAAAACGATTGAGGAAATCAACCGCCGGTTTGGTCAAGGCACGATAATGAAACTGAAGGAGGTAAGGCCGGTTGAGGTCGATGTGGTTCCAACCGGTTCTATTTCCTTGGATATGGCTCTGGGAGTAGGAGGCGTGCCTCGGGGCAGGGTGGTGGAGATATACGGGCCGGAAAGTTCTGGGAAGACCACCTTATCTCTTCATATTTTGGCTGAAGCCCAGAAACAAAAAGGAGTAGGAGCCTTTGTTGATGCGGAGCATGCCTTGGATCCTGATTATGCAAGAAGGATCGGGGTTAATGTTGACGATCTTCTTATTTCCCAGCCCAGTTCGGGAGAGCAAGCCCTTCAGATTGTTGAAACATTGGCCAAATCAGGGAAGGTAGACGTAATTGTTGTTGATTCAGTTGCTGCTTTGGCTCCTCAGGCAGAAATTGCCGGTGAGATGGGTGATTTTCAGGTTGGTCTTCAGGCCCGTTTGATGAGCCAGGCCCTGAGGAAACTGTCTGGCATTATTTCAAAAACCAAGACCATAGTTATCTTTATAAACCAGACAAGGATGAAGGTTGGGGTACGGTTTGGTAACCCTGAAACAACCCCCGGGGGGCTGGCTCTTAAGTTTTATGCCTCGGTAAGAATTAATCTAAGAAGAATTGCTCAAATAAAGCACGGAGATGAAATTATCGGCAGTAGAATTAAGGCGAAAATAGTCAAAAACAAGGTTGCTCCCCCCTTTAAGACCACCGAGTTTGACATCTACTACAACGAAGGGATATCCAAGATGGCCGACTTAATCAATACAGGAGCGGGGCTTGGAGTAATAAAAAAATCCGGCAGTTGGCTTCAATACGGAAACAAGAAATTGGGCCAGGGGATGGAAGCCAGCAAGCGATTTTTGAAGGAGAATCCAGAAATTGCCAAACAAATTAAAAAGGAGATACTTCAAAAAAAGGGAGTTCAAGGCTAGACCCTACCTTGTAACATAGGGAAGAAGTCCAAGGTATCTGGCTCTTTTTATTGCCCTAGACAATTTCCTTTGATGACTGGCGCAGACGCCAGTCTTTTTTCTTCCCTTTATTTTGGCTAAACTGGAAATATATCTCTTTAGGAGTTCAACGTCCTTAAAGTTGATTTCTTTTATATTTCTTTGGCAAAAGTAACAAGCCATAATATTAAAAATCGTAAATTCTAATTCTTAAACCTTGATTTTCGGGTTTTCTATTAAAGAGGGATGTCCTTTACATTAATCTCTTCATTTTCTTCTACAATAGGGATTTCTTCTTTAATTTCCGGCTCCGGGGTCGGTTCCGGTGGCATTTCTTTCCCTGTTGTTCTCGGTCCCAGTTGGATTCTTTCGGCGATGATTTCTGTTCGGTATCTTTTTTGGCCAGAGGTGTCCTCCCAACTTCTTGTTCTAATCCGACCCTCAATAAAGACAAGGCCTCCCTTTGTCAGATATTGAGAGATGGTCTCGGCCAATTTCCCAAAGGCAACAATGTTATGAAAATCGGTTTGTTTCTGTTTTTGGCCTGACTTGTCAGTAAAGTATCTGTCGGTGGCTAGTCCAAAATTGCAGACCTGGGTACCTGAGGGGAGGTTTTTTGTTTGAGGATCAGCAGTTAAACGGCCGATTAAGAAGGCCTTGTTAAGATTCATATTATTTCCCTAATATCTCTTCCAATTTTTTATCTATTTCCTTCAGTTCGACCTTTTCTCTCTTATGTATTTTAGGTTTTTTCTTGAGAATAGAGGGTTGCGGTGGCGTGGCTGCCTTTTTCCCTTCTTCCTCTTTTATTAAGAGATAGCGGAGAATGCGAGGCTCTGACCTTAACTTCCTTTCAAACTTGATCAGGGCATTGGGCTTCATTTGGAGGTCGAGGACTCCGAAAATGGCCCAATCCTGCTTTTTTATAGGGTAAGCGAGTGGTCTTTTCTGGAAGAAGGGGCCATTGATTAAAACTCCTTCTTTCTGGACCAGAGAAGTAATTTTTTCTCTCAGATTTTTTATTTCTTCCTCGGAAGTATTAGCAGAGATAAGGAATGTAAGTTCATAAAAACGCATATTTTCTATTATAGCAGGCTCTATTATAGCAGGCTTTCCTTTAATAATCAAGGAGATGTACTAAGTCATCTAAAATCTAACTGAAATGACTGGCTGGGCGACAATTAAATTACACTCTTCCCAGTAGCCATTTTAAATATTTTAAATGACACCTCGTTTAACATTCGATTGGCTAGCCAAGCCCGTTGACACGGACAATTCTAGTTATTATGACCGGAGGGGATGTTTCTTTAGGTATCTGAAAAGATCTTCAGTAGTGATGATTTTTATTTTGAACCTAATAGAGAACTTTATTAACTTGGGTAGCCGGGCTGGCTCGCCGCTTTCGTCTAAAATTTCAGACAAGACGCCAACTGCTGGCAGCCCGGATAATTTAGCCAGGTCCACCGCTGCTTCGGTATGGCCTTGTCTTTCTAATACTCCTCCTTCTCTTGCCAGAAGAGGAAAAACATGGCCTGGTCTGACCAGGTCGTCAGGGCCTGAGTTTGGACTGGCAAGCACTTTTATTGTTTTTGCCCGGTCAGAAGAGGAGATGCCGAAGGAGTCTACATTTTTAGCGTCCACAGAAACCATGAACTGGACGCCGGTTTTTTCTTTATTCTCTGCCGGACTGACCATTAGAGGGATTTTTAATTTATTGGCTATTTTTTTTGAGATGGCAGCGCAGATAAGCCCGCGGCAGTTTTTAAGAAGAAAATTGATTTTTTCGGGGGTAATTTTTTCTCCGGCAAAAACAAGGTCTGCTTGATTTTCCCTCCTTGGACTATCAAGGACAATCAAGCCATTTCCTCTTTTAAATTCTTTTACGGCTTCTGGTATTGAAGAAAATGGATTCATAGCAATCTAATCATTTCCAAAACCGCTAAGGCTGCTTCTTTACCCCTCCGAGTGGTTCTTTTTAAAACATCCTTCTTTTTGTAGGCGCAAATAACCTCAAATGCAACTGGCACCTCGTAATCGTAGGAAACCTTCATACATCCCCTTATACACTCTTGAGAGACCTGTTCAAAGTGAAGGGTTTTACCCTTGAGCACCACGCCCAGGGCTATAAGCCCCTTGTATTTTCTCTTTTTGGCTAATTTCTTTGCCAAAAGAGGGATTTCAAGAGAGCCGGGGACCTTGAAGACATCGATCTGTTTTTGAGACAGGCCCTCTTTTTTTAGCTCTTTAAGACAGGAATTAAGTAATTTTTGGGTCAATTCCTTCCAATACTGGCTGACAATAATAGCGATTTTTTTGTTTTTCTTCATTTTCGTTATTTTTTTCTTTTTTAACCAACCTTTTTGTTTCGAGTTTTATTTGGCCGTTGGCAAATAAAACCTATCCTTTAAGAAATTTTTTGATATGTTTGGCAAGGACATCCACCTCAATGTTTACCCTGTCCCCCGGTTTGGCAAAGCGGAGCATTGTCTTTTTCCAGGTATGGGGAATAATTCCTACGGTAAAAGAATTTTTTTCTGTTTTAATTACTGTCAAGGATATGCCGTTGATTGCCACTGAGTCCTTATTGACCAGATATTTCAAAACAGAAGGTGGGGCCTTGAATCTGAAGATACGGCTGTTCCCTTCTTTTTTAATGGAGGCAATTGTACCTGTTTGGTCAATATGTCCCAGTACGATATGCCCTTCAAAAAGACCACTGGCCGAGACGGGCCTTTCCAGGTTGACATAATCGCCGGGTCTTAGGTCGCCGAGAGAGGTCTTTTTTATTGTTTCAGGCATTACATCAACCGAGAAGGTTGTTTTGCCCAAAGAGACTACTGTCAGACAGACGCCATTGACCGCTATACTTCCTCCTTTTTTTAGTTTTTTCAAAAGAGATTTAGGGGCAAGGAAGGTATATCTTGATTGTTTTACCTCCTTTAGTCTTCCAAGATGACTTATAATACCAGTAAACATAAAATTAAAAAGCCCCCTTCGGGGCAGTTAATACCTTCCTTCTTTCATCCCGACTATACGGTCGGCACTGGAATTTCACCAGTTCAGTCCCGCTTTTGGCGGGAGTCGTGGGCTATACCACCGATTGGGAGTTCCTCTTCCCCGTAGTTTTTGTGCCAAGGAGAGGTCACCCGACCCCGAAGGAATTTAATCAACAGAATTCAGTACCTAATTATAGAGGGAAAATTTTTAAATGTAAAGACAGCCTACATTAGTCCCATTTTTGTTTTTACCCTTTTGATTGTAGACTGTGCCTGGAGCCGGGCACGATACGCTCCTCTTTTTAGGATTTCTCTTACATAAACCTGCCGTGTTAGAAACTCCTTGTGTTTTTTTCTAAAGGGAGATAAAAAGTCTATTAAGAGAGAGGCAAGGTTTTTCTTCAGTTGTCTATATCCCTTCCCCTTTAGTTCTTTTTCTAAAGTCTTGATGTCTTTTCCTGAAACAAGGGAATAGATAGTCAGAAGGTTAGAAATCCCTGGTTTCCGCTTTGGGTCGTATTTTATTGTTTTCCCGCTATCGGTGACGGCGCTCATTATTTTCTTTCTTATTTTTTGGGGTTCTTCAAAGAGCCCGACATATCCCTTCGGGTTCCCAGTTTTTGACATTTTTTTCCTGGGCTCGTCTAAAGACATAATTTTTTGTCCCTGGGACAATAATGCTTTTGGTTCTTTGAAGGTGTTTCCGAATGTTTTGTTGAATCTCCTGGCGATTTCTCTTGTTAGCTCTATATGCTGGACCTGGTCTTTTCCTACAGGTACCAGTGTTGTTTGATAGAGCAGTATATCCGCAGCCATCAAAACAGGGTAGTTAAGAAGCCCGGCGTTGAGGTATTGAGGATACTTTTTTGACTTCTCCTTAAACTGGGTCATTCTTTTTAGATCGCCAAGAGGGGTAATTGTCCCCAAAAGCCAGGACAATTCACAGTGCTCTTTGACATCCGACTGAACAAAAAGGATGCATTTGTCCGGGTCTAAGCCGGCAGCAAGGTAAGCAATTGCTGTTTCCAGAATGTTTTTCTGAAGATCCTTCGGTTCATAGGGGGTGGTTATGGCATGAAGGTCTACAATACAAAACAGGCAGTTGTATCTGTTCTGGAGTTCAATCCACTGCCTCATTGCCCCAAAATAATTGCCGATATGCAGGTCCCCGCTTGGTCTAATGCCGCTGAAAACATTCATAGGCTTGGTTTACCTTAGTAGTTTAGCATTTTTTTAAGGAAAATCAAATTTAGGAGGTTTCTTTTATTTTTCTTTTAAGCAGAAGGGACCCTGTTCCTGAAAAGACAGCCAGGGAAAAAGCAATTAGCATTGTGTCCGGCGATGCCTTCTTTGATGAATAATTTTGGTTTTTTGGGTTTTTACCTTTGAAGCCCTGTCCTTCCTGATTTTTAATTTTTGGAGAAACGAAGAGATTCTTTGCCTTGGGCGTTCCCCCGCTTCTTTGACTTGTTAGCCAATTACTGACTAGATTCCCTTTGTCTTTTGGGTTTTTTCTTGCCATTGTCTGTTTGGTCTTAACAGAGCCAGCGGGCCATTTTTTGCTTTTTGCATCGGGCATTTTATCAATGATATTGCCCGCTTTGTCTTTTAAGATCAGCGGGCCGTTTTTCAAGTAGTCATTGGCCAAGGAGAGGTCCTTGGCGATAAAATCACAGTCTGGCATTTTCTTTCTGCAGATAAGGAAGAATTCATTGCCCGGCACTTTCCCCTTAGATATCTTCAAGGTTTTTCTATTGATGCCGGCATTTTCAATGCTCCAGCCGGAGATATCTATCTCTTTTTCTCTGTTATTGTACAGTTCTATCCATTCATTTTTGGCAGAGGTAGATTGGCCCATCCAGGCAACCTCATTAATAACGATATCAAGAGGAGAGACTGCTCTGACTAAGAAGGGGAAAATCCCAAAAAGCAGGGCGAAGATCCAGAACCTCATATTGTGTATTTATTCTCCGGTTACCCTTTCCACCTCTTCAATTGTGGTCATACCCTCCAGCACCTTAATCAACCCATCTTGGTGCATTAAGACCATTCCTTTTTTTATGGCTAAATTTCTCGTGGCTGTTATTGAGGGGTTGCTTAAAATAAATTCCTTCATCTCGTCATCCACCAAGAACGCCTCATAAATGCCGGTTCTCCCTCGGTACCCGGTAAAATTGCAGTCAGGGCAACCCTGTATCTTTGGAATTTTAAAATCCGTGGTAAAAAATTCTGGAGGAATAATCTCTTTTCTTACATTTGCCAGTCCTTCTTTTATTTTTCTACTTTCCTCTTTAGAGGGCTTGACATACCTTACGCATTTTTTGCAGACCCTTCTTACAAGACGCTGGGCAACAGCCATATTGATCGCCGGGGCAATTGAAATAGGCCGAACTCCTATGTCAACCAATCGGGCTATAGCACCGGCGGCGTCGTTTGTGTGGAGGGTAGATAAAACAAGGTGACCAGTGAGAGCGGCCTCGCAGGCGATTTCAGCAGTCTCCAGGTCTCTGATTTCTCCAACCAATATCACATCCGGGTCCTGCCTCATAAGTGCCCTTAGGCCAGAGGCAAAATCGTACCCCTTTTTATGGTTGACCTGGGTTTGGGTGATTCCTTTTAGTTTGTACTCAATGGGGTCTTCTATGGTGATTATCTTTATCTCTGGATTTTGTATCCGTTTCAGAAAGGCATAAAGGGTTGTTGTTTTACCAGAGCCGGTAGGACCTGTTACCAAAATCATTCCGTTTGGTTTTTTTATTTGTTTTTTGAAAAGTGCCAACAGGTCCTTTCTTAAGCCAAGATCTTCTATCTCAATCAGGTTTCTTGGGTCTAACAGCCGCATTACTATTGACTCTCCAAAATCAGAGGGGAGGCTTGAGACCCTGGTTTCAATTTTTCTTTCCCCCTGAATGATTGAGAATCTTCCGTCCTGGGGCCGGTCGCTCACATTTAATTTTAACCCCGAGACGAATTTTATTCTGGAAAGAAGGGAGTGATAGATTTTAGGACTGATAAAGATTACATCCTGCAGCATTCCGTCAATTCTGAGACGAAGCCGGACTGTTTCTTCTCGCGGCTCAATATGGATGTCGGATGCCCTTAAGCCAATGGCTCCTCCTAGGATAATTGCAAAAAGTTCAGTGATGTTTTTTTGGAGAGCGCTTTCTATCTTCTTCTTGAATGCCGGGACATTCTTTATTTCCTTTACTACATTAGAAATGGATGATGACAGCGGTATGTCCATAAAATACTTTGACAGATATAGTTTATCCTATTTTTGAAAAGAATGGAAGTCCTTGACAGGTCTGTCTAAAATTAACTAAAATGGGCTTATGCAGAGAAAGCGGCTTGTTCTTATTGATGCCAATTCTCTTATTTATCGGGCATACCATGCCCTTCCTCCTCTTACCACAAAGAAGGCCGAGCCGGTCAACGCCGTTTATGGGTTTTTGTTGGTTTTTTTAAAGGCAATAAGAGAGTTTCGGCCCGATTTTATTGCTGCCTGTTTTGATTCCCCAGGACCCACCTTCCGTCACAAAAGGTTTAAAGAATATAAAGCAAAAAGGCCTCCGACCCCTAAGGATCTAGTTTCTCAGATTCCGAAGGTAAAGGAGGTCTTATCTGCTTTTGGTGTCCCAATTTTTGAAAAGAAGGGATTTGAGGCAGACGACCTGATAGGGACCATTTGTAAAATTAGTCCTGCGGATGCTGAGGTGATTATCTTAAGCGGGGATATGGATATTTTGCAGTTGATCGATTCAAGAATAAAGGTTTTTCTTTTGAAAAGAGGAATCAAGAACACCCATTTGTACGACCAAAACAGGGTTAAAGAAGAATACGGAATTTCTCCCTCTCAGATTGTTGATTTTAAAGCGCTCAGGGGTGACCCTTCTGACAATATCCCCGGGGTTGCCGGGATAGGAGAGAAAACAGCCATAGACCTTCTCAAAAGATTTGGAAATTTGGAAGACCTATATAGAGAATTAGAAGGAAATTCTGAAAAGGCAAAAAAAATTAGGCAGAAAATAAGGGAGTTGCTATTAAGGCATAAAAAAGAGGCCTTTTTGTCAAAAGATTTGGCTACCATTAAAAAAGATATTCCCTTAAAGGTAGGTTTAGAGGAATGTAGTTTTGAAAGGTACAATAGGGAGAAGGCAGTTGAGGGCCTAAAGAAATTTGAATTTTACAGTTTGACCGAAAAATTGCCAGAGCCGACCCTTTCTCTGCGCTTTTAATTTTCTCCCGATTTGCTAAAATACATTAAAGGTCGAAAAAAATAAAAAGGTCGAACATTTATAAAAAAGAGAGAAGATATGAAGGGCAAAATTTATTGGTTAATATTAATTATCGTAGTTGTTGCCATTGGTTTTTCTTTTGTCTGGTTGAGAAAGCCTTCACCACCATCCCCTACTCCTCCGTTGCCGCCGCCAGTTCAGAAGGGGAACCTTGAGTTTGTAGGAAAGATTTCAGGAGCCGGTTCCCCAAATTTCTTGAAAGGAGTGAGTTCTGTTCATATCGCAGGAAATTATGCCTTTACTGCCTCCTTGCAGGACAGCGCTCTTTCAGTTTTTGATATTTCCGACCCCTCTCATCCTAAATTGGTAAAGGCATTGAAGGGGGCAGGAGCTCCCTACTACTTGGGTGGAGCAGATTCTGTTTTTGTCTCCGGGGATCGGGCCTACGTTGCTTCCTATTTAGATGATGCCCTGACTATTTTTGATGTCTCTGATCCTGAAAATCCAAAGCACCTGGGAGTGATTTCTGGCGCTGGTTCTCCCAATTATCTTGACGGAGCAAACTCGGTTTGCGTGGTTAAGGACATTGCCTATGTTGCCGCCTTTGATGACAAGGCTCTGACCTTGATTGATGTTTCCGATCCAAGTCATCCGAAGTATCTTGGCTCGGTTGCCGGCAAGGCCTCTCCTTACTTAGACGGAGCTAGTTCGGTTGTTGTAAGCCATAATCATGCCTATGTGGCTACAGCCGGCGATGACGCCTTGAGCGTTTCTGATGTCTCCGACCCAACCCATCCAAAACATGTTGGTACTGCCAGAGGAGCCGGTTATCCCAACTATCTTGACGGGGCAACCTCAGTTTTTGTCTCTGGAAATAGGGCATATGTTGCTTCAATGTATGATAATTCTCTAACTGTTTTTGACGTTTCTGACCCAACCGCTCCTCTGTTTTTGGGCAACGTTCATGGAGCCGGCAGCCCTTACTTTTTAGGAGGAGCCTCTTCAGTTTTTGTTTCCGGGAAGTATGCCTATGTCGCCTCTGCCAAGGATAGCGCCCTTTCAGTTTTTGATATTACCGATCCGAAAAAGCCAAACCTGGTGGATTCTGTTCAGGGGAGAGGGGACCCATATTATTTAGGCGGCGCTTGGTCGGTTTATGCTTCAGGCCCCTATGTCTACGTGGCTGGTTTTGAGGATTCTTCCCTTTCGATCTTTGAGCTGAAGTAATTGGAGCAAAAGAAGAAAAATGGGGCTGCCAAAAGCCCCATTTTTCTTTTGAGAAAAAAATGGTAAAATAAAAATAGTATGAGCAATAGGTTTATCCTCGCCATTTTAACCGGTTTCTTAATTATATCTTTAACTGGAATTTTTTTAGCCATTAGTACTTCCAATAATCTGAAAATCAGTTTGCAAAGGATGGAAAAGGCAATAGAGAGGCTAGACAGAGAAAATGCGCTCTTAAATAAAAGAGCCGCGCCTTATATCTATACTGGGCAGTCGGTGGGCTATGTAATAAAATTTGAAAATGGAACCAGGTTTTATTTCTCCGGACCTACAGGACTAAGTTCTGATTTAGAGTTAATAGGTAGGTTTTATAAACCAGACGTTGCCTTTTTGCCAATTGGAAATATCTATACTCTAAGCCCTAAAGCCGCTGCCTATGCCGCTTGTTTGATTTGCCCATCTTCTTATATTGTGCCCGACCGTTATGCTAGTTTTCCCGAGTTAGTCAAAACCCCGGAGGAATTTTTTAAAGAACTGGAAAAATATGATTTAGGGGCCAAGGCCCTAAAATTTCAAATAGGAGAAGAGAAAGAATTGTTAGGGGTTAAAACTGAGTGGTTGGGTCATGGCGCCTGGTTGGTTGAAAGTCCAGGAGGAGTTAGAATCTTAATTGACCCAGAGGTTCAGTACAATTTGAGTTTTCCTCGGAAATATCGAGAACTGGTTCAACTGAAAAAAATAGATTTGGTTTTACTTACCAATGGGCGTTTTGATTCACTATCTCTATCTGATTTTAGAAAATGGGGCGAACTCTTTAATCCCGTTTTCGTTACCCCTTATGAATTGGGCATCTGGTTGAAATCAAGGTTTCCTTCTTACAAAATAGTTGCTGTTGACCAAGGAGCCTCTTTGTCGGAAAAAGAGTTATTAAAACTAGGGGTAGACAAGGAAAAAGCAAAACAATTCTCAGACCTCATTATTGACGTAGTATCTGCCAACCACAATTCATCAGCCATTCCGGAGTAGGTTTATGAAAAAACATTCACTCTACACCATTGTTTTTGTCGTTTTTTTGGTTTTAATTATAGTTAATTTTGCTTCTGTTTACTTCTCTATCAGCCAGCATAAAAAGGATCTGATTGAAACAGCAATTAGGGAAAAGATCCATCTAGCCGAGACACTAAATGAATCTTTGGCATCTCCGATTTGGGTTTATAGATTGGCTCTGGTGCCCGGAATGGAAAAAGCCCTTATTGGAGAACTGGCTACCTTTAAAGATGTGAAATATATCCGGGTGGTCAATCAAGACGGCACCATTTATAAAAGCAGTATTGAAAAAGAATGGGGAAGGATTATTAAAGAACCTGACATCCTAAAGGTAATCAGTACCAAAAAGCCCCTAATTAAAGATAGTTTTTTTGAAGGAGAAAAAACAAAGTTGATTATTTATCCCGGCTACCAAAACAAGACTATTTGGGTCGAGTTTACCCTGGCCAGCATAGAGAAGACCATTAGAGGTATGTGGATGAGGGATTTTTTAATCATGGGGAGCGGTCTGTTGGTGACTATTTTAATTTTAATTATTCTCTTAAGGGAAATAGTGAACCCTTTGAGAAAATTAAATCGTGCTTGTCAGGAGATTAGGAAGGGAAACCTTGGGGTAAAAATTAAGGTTGGGTCAAGAACAGAAATAGGAGAATTGGCCGAAACCTTTAACAAAACAGTTGAGGATTTAAGAAAATCAAAAGAGGCTCTGGAAAAAGAGAAAACGGGTTTGGAGGTAAAGGTTCAAGAAAGAACCAGAGAGTTAAGGAAACTTACCGAGACATTGGAAGAAAAAGTGAAAAAAAGGACAAAAGATCTTCAAGAGAGGATAACAGAATTGGAAAGGTTCCAAAGATTAACCGTTGGCCGGGAATTAAGAATGATAGAACTGAAAAAAGAGATTAAGAAATTAAAAGAGGAATTAGAAAAATATAAAGACCAAAAACAAGAATAATGAAAGAAAAGCAAGGAGAATTCAAATCTGAGGAATTAAGGATGGGTGCGAAAACGCTACTCGGGAGGGAGCTTGAATTAGCCCGGGTTAGAGAAGAATTGGAGCAAAAGATAAAAGAACTGGAGGCGGCCAAGGAGAGAGAGATGGTTTTGAGAATAAGGGAAATAGCCAAGGCAGCAGATATTAAAAGGAAGGTAGAGGAATTAGAAAAAAAGACCAAAGAACTAAAAGAGGCGAGAAAGGCACTATTGAATATATTGGAAGACGTTGATGAGGCTAGAAGGAAGGCCGAGGAGGAAAGAAACAAGACGCTTGCTATCATTGCCAACCTAACCGACGGGCTTTTGGTTTTTGACTCCGACAACAGGGTTTCATTAATTAATTCTCGGGCTGAAGAAATTCTAGGTATTAAGTTTGAGGAAATAGAAGGAGAATCCATTTCTGATTTGAGTCGTTTTTCTTCCCTAAAGCCGATTATTCAATTGGTCGAAGAAAGGGAAAAGATCTTCCGAGAAGAGGTTAAACTCCACGAGAACCTAATCCTGGAGATAACAACGAGCCCGATAACAAGAGAAAAAGAGAGAATAGGAAGTTTGCTTGTGCTTCATGATATTACCCGCGAGAAACGGATAGAAAGAATGAAGACTGAATTTGTGTCTGTAGCCGCCCATCAATTAAGAACTCCTCTGTCGGCAATAAAATGGAGTTTGGGGATGATTTTAGCCGAGGATATGGGGCCTTTAACCCAAGAACAAAAAGCATTTCTTCAAAAAACCTATAACTCCAACGAACGGATGATTAACCTGGTTAACGACCTTCTGGATGTTGCCAGGATTGAGGAAGGTAGATATATTTATAAGCCGGCTTTCTGTGATCTGGCTAAAATATGTCAGATGGTGATTAATTCTCACAAAGCAATAATTAAGAGAAAGAAGATAAAATTTGAATTCAAAAAACCAAAGGGGAAATTGCCCCAGATTAAACTTGATGAGGAAAAAATTAGTTTGGCAATCCAAAATCTTCTGGAAAATGCTATTAGGTACACTCCGCCGGGAGGTAAGATTGTTGTTTCTCTTAAGCGGAAAAAGGGAGAAATAGAATTTTCAGTGAAAGATACGGGTATAGGCATTCCCAAGGAACAACAGGACAGGCTCTTTACTAAGTTTTTTAGAGGGACAAATGCAGTGAGGATGGAAACAGAGGGAACCGGCTTAGGGCTGTTTATTGCCAAAAATATTATTGAATCTCACCGAGGCAGAATTTGGGCAGAGTCAGAGGAAAACAAGGGGTCTGTATTTCATTTTTCCCTGCCCCTTGGCTTGACATCGTCTTCCCGAAAGTAGTAGAATTAGGTAAGGAATTTAAAAAAGACAAACACACACTTATGGCAAAAAAGATTTTAATAGTTGAGGACGAGGAAATATTGTTGGACCTTCTTCAAAAGAGGCTGAAAAAAGAGGGCTATGATGTTTTACTGGCAAGAAATGGGGAAGAGGGGTTAAAAATGATAAAAGAGGAAAGACCAGACCTTGTCTTGCTTGATATTATCATGCCAAAAATGAGCGGATTTCAGGTAATGGAAGAAATGAATAAAGAGGAAAGTCTTAAGGAAATTCCGGTAATTATCATTTCCAATTCCGGTCAGCCGGTAGAGATAGGTAGGGCTCAACAGTTGGGAGCGAAGGACTGGCTAATCAAAACCGAGTTTGATCCGAAAGAGGTGTTAGAAAAGGTGGTCAAACAAATCGGCAAGTAATAACACACGTTGAAAAAATATGGCAAAAAAAATTCTAATTATTGAAGACGACAAATTTTTGAGAGAACTGATAGCCAAAAAATTGGCTAAAGACGGTTATGAGATTTCAGAAGCAGTAGATGGAGAAGAGGGAGTAAAAAAGACAAAAGAAACAAAGCCGGATCTAATCCTACTTGACCTTATCCTTCCTGAAATGGACGGATTTGAGGTTTTAAGCAAGATAAAAGAAGACCCGGTATCCAGTTCAATTCCCGTAATCATTCTTTCAAACTTGGGGCAGAAGGAAGATATTGAGAAGGGCTTGAAGATGGGAGCAACTGACTACCTGATTAAGGCTCATTTCACGCCCGGGGAAATTGTTGAAAAAATAAGGAACATTATTAAGTAATTCAACTATTATATTAAGGTGATTAGTTGGGAAAATGCCTGAACTTCCCGAGGTAGAAACTACTATTAACATATTGAAGAAAAGCAGACCCCGGATATTAGGGGCTGTTTTTTTAGATATTTGGACAGATAGCCCTTCGCTTGTTAAAAAGCCCAAAGACCTCCTTCAGTTCAAAAAGGAGATCAAGGGCAAGAAAATTAAAAGAATTTGGCGGAGAGGGAAAAATATTATTTTTGGATTGTCCTCCGGCAAAAATCTCTTAATCCACCAAAAATTAACAGGCCATCTGCTCGTGGGAGAATGGAAGCGGCAAGACAACAAATGGCAGGCTCTTGTTAAAGGTCCTTTGACCGAGGACCCGATGAACAGGTTTTTACACCTGATATTTTATTTAGATAACGGGAAACAATTAGCCCTCTCTGATTTGAGAAAATTTGCCAAGTTAGAGGTTTTAAGCGAAGAGGAACTAAAAAAGGAATTAGGTTGTCTGGGTCCGGAGCCATTAGACAAAACTTTTACCTTTGAGAAATTTAAGGAAAGCGTTTTGAAAAAGAAAAATAAGGCGATTAAACAGGTGTTAATGGACCAGAGCGTGATTGCCGGCATTGGCAATATCTATTCTGATGAGATTTTATTTGAGGCAAGAATTAATCCCTTTAGAAAGATAGAACAATTAAATGAAAAGGAGCTGAAGGAGGTGTATTCAGCAATGAAGAAAACTTTATCTCTGGGAGTAAAACTTCAAGGTGCCTCTGTTTCTGACTATCGCCTGCCCTGGGGCGCTAAGGGAGGATTTGACAGGGTAATAAAGGTTTACCGGAAAGAGGGGCAAAGGTGCCCAAGGTGCGGTGCCATAATAAAGCGTCAGAAAATCGGAGGTCGCTCTGCCCATTTTTGTCCTAAATGCCAAAAATAATTCAAAAATAATTATGGAAGATAATAACCAGCACTGGAGCAGAATAATTGCCGAGTCGGTTCTTAAAAGATTTCCTGCAAGGAAGGTCTATGTTTGTGCCGCTGGGATTACCCCCTCGGGAACGGTCCATTTTGGCAACTTTCGCGATGTAATGACCTCCCTTGCTGTGGCTAAACAACTTCAAAGAGAAGGCAAAAATGTCCGCTTTATTTTTTCCTGGGATGATTTTGATCGCTTTCGGAGGGTCCCTCCAGAGGCAGATGGTTCTTTCAAAAAATATATCGGGGCACCCCTGAGTTCGGTTCCAGACCCTAACGGAGAATATAACTCTTGGGCAGAAAGATTTGAGAAGGAGTTTGAAAGGGCAATGGTGGAGTTGGAGATAAGTCTTGAGTATCGTTATCAGACCAAAGAATACAAATCAGGCCGTTATGACCAATTTATTATTCAGGCATTAAACTCTCGTCAAAAAATTGCCCAAATCCTTCTTTCTTTTATGTCAGACAAAGCAAAAAGGGAAAAGGGAATAGATCCTAAAGAGTTTATAAAAAATTATTATCCAATTTCTATTTATTCGCGCTTTAGCGGCAAGGATAGTGTTAAAATCTTGGCCTATGACGGCAGGACAAAAATAAGATATCAGTGTCTTAAGACAAATAGGATTGATGAAATTGATATAACCAAAGAACATATAGTAAAGTTGGCTTGGAAAACCGATTGGGCAATGCGCTGGATGGCAGAGGGAGTGGTTTTTGAGCCCGGAGGGGCTGATCATGCCTCCCCCGGCGGAAGTTATGACGTCTCTAAGGTGATAGCCAGGGAGGTTTTTGGTATTAGGGCTCCTGTTTTTGCCGGCTATCAATTCATTGGCTTACGGGGGCTGAAAGGGAAGATGTCTAGTTCAAAGGGCAATGCCGTATCCCCTCTTCAACTTTTGGAGATATACGAGCCCTCCCTGTTAAAATGGATGTATTTAAGAAGGTCGCCCAGCAGTGTTTTTACCTTGGCTTTTGACAGTGAAATCTATCGGCAGTATGATGAGTTTGATAGCGAGGTTGAAAGGTATAAGCAAAATGCCCTTAATTTAGAACGTCGGCAGGCTTTAGAATTAAGCGTTGAAAAGGGAAAATTTTACAAACACCCAATTCCTTTTCGTCAGGCTGTCGCCTTGGGCCAGATTGCCCAATGGGACCAAGAAAAGACAATTAGATTGTTGGAAAAATTGGGGGTTGCCTATGATAAGGAATCTGTTAGGGCTCGTTTGAAAAGAGCCAGAAACTGGCTTCAAAGATATAATCCTGAACAAGGGTTTTCTTTATTGGAAAGCCCTAACCAAGAATATCTCAAAAAAATGAGCCCAAAATCAATAGAGCAGATAAGAAGATTAAGAAAGAAAATTGCGACAGGCGCTCGGTCAGTAGAGGAGTTGAAAAAAATACTTTATGAGATTCCTAAAGAGCCAGGGCTTGATCCAAAAAAAATTACCCTGTCTCAGCGGGCATTTTTTAAGGATATTTACAATCTCTTGTTTGGCAAAGATAAGGGCCCACGCCTGGCAACCTTTCTATGGCTGGCAGACAGAGAAAAAATTCTTAAACTTTTAGATATATGATTATTTTCCTTTATGGGCAAGATACCTATAGAAGCCGGCGGAAGTTGAATGAATTTGTTGCCCGGTATAAAGAGGTTCATAAGGAGGGCTCGGGATTAAGGCGCCTTGAAGGCAGGGATTTAGATTTTAGGAGTTTTCAGCAGGAGATTGAAACCGGCACAATATTTGGAGAAAAAAAGTTGTTCATTTTAGAAGGTGTTTTCTCGAATCAGGAATTCAAGGATTTGTTTATCAAGAACAAAAAGAGGATTTTATCTTCTAACACCACCATTTTGATTTACGAGACAAAGAAGATAGAGAAAAAGGACAGATTCTTTAAGTTCCTTCTTAAAAATTCAAAAACTCAAGAATTTGGTTTCTTAAAGGGAAGGCAGTTGGAAAAATGGGCAATCTCTGAATTTTCCCGATACAGGGTTAAAATTCAGCAAAGGGCATTGAGCCAACTTATTGATTTTGTGGGCCCTGACACTTGGCGGATGACAAATGAAATCAGGAAATTGTCTTCTTATAAAGGAAGAAACTCTGTTGTAGAAGAAGAAGATGTCCGGGCCTTGGTAAAGCCAAAAATAGAAAGCGATATTTTTAAGACCATCAATGCTATAGCCAAAAAAGATAGAAAAACAGCCCTTGGCTTAATAAGGGCGCATCTAAACTCGGGAGAATCTCCATTTTATTTATTTTCGATGATTGATTTTCAATTTCGCAACCTTTTGGTTGTTAAGGATCTTCTTGAAAGGGGGCTCTCCCCCTACTCAAGCGGGATTCATCCTTATGTAATCAAAAAAACCCTCCCCCTTTTGGGGAAATTCACCTCTGGCCAGTTAAAAAAGATTTACCGAAGGTTGTTTGAATTAGACCTTGAGATTAAAAGCGGGAAAATGAGCCCTGAACTTGGTCTTGATTTGCTTGTTACGGAGATTTAGTTTCTTTGTTTATTAGTTTGGCTATCTTTGCCTTTTTTCTACCTGCGGTATTTTTCTTGAGGACCCCGGTCTTTACCGCCTTATCTATGGACTTATATATCATGGGCAGCAACTTTTTTGCCTGTTCAGTTTTTTTCAGTTGAATAAAATCCTTTGCCTGCTTAATCAGGGCTTTTATCTTCCTTTTTTTCTGTCGGTTTCTCGCCCTTCTTTTTAGGTTTTGTCTCAGGGCTTTTTTGGCCGATTTAGTAATAGGCATATCTTTCAGGATAGCATAGATAAGAAAATGTTGCAATATACCTATTCAATCTTCTAAAATGTGAGCAAGTACGGGCTATTATTTCCCCAGCAATTTTAGAAGACCTTCTAAAACAGATGCCTGAAAAAGAGAGGGTTCTTTTGATTGAGTGGGGTTTTCAAGAAAGATTCTCTCCTTAGGGCAACGATAGGGATTCTTTGATGTCCCATTTCCTAAACAGTTAGAATTTTTAGCAATTTCCCTTACCGCTCCCGAAGAATCCACACAATACCTTCCCTTCCCAGGAGAGGCCAGATCCGCTGTTATACAATAGGAGGTCTTTGAACTATAGCAGGAAAGTCTAAGAACCCCTCCTTGTTGGCTCCGAATATCTTTTTCTATCTCAGCAAGCTGCTTTCCATAATTAGAAGCGCTTTCATTGAGGGTATAATTACGACAGAGATTCTTATAGGAGTTCTCGTCAAAATATATCATCTCAGCAAGCGTTCTTGCCTGATTTATATCCGCTTTTATTCTTGCATCTTTTCCTGGAAGAATGGATTTTTGGAAGAAGTTCTGAAAGAAGGCGGGCAGAATTTCATTTATCTCTTTATACTCAGAGGGTGGTTCAATTTTTACCGGCTTATTGAATTCAGAATACTCCAGATTTAAACCAATTGAAATACTTCCTTCTTCCTTTTTGTTCAATTTGCTTAAATCAATGTCTTTTTTACCTTTTACTCTGTAAAGAAGGTAGTCCTTTTTCCCAATCCATACCTCTCCTTTTATTTCCCCCACTTTTTCTAAAAATCCGTTTAATTTTTCTTTAAATTCTTTCTCTCTGAAAGTAGGGGCTGTGCCATATTCCTTTAGCATTGTTTCTTCTAAAATTTTTGCCATTTCCGAGACAACCTTTAGAACCCCTTCTTTATTTAGAGCAACCAAATAATGGTAAACCATTACATTGCCAATTTTCTCATCTGGAAATTCCTTTTTTACCACAAAAAGTTTCTTTCCCTTCAACGCCTTCTTTATTTTTTCTTGAAGTTCTTTCTGGAGCACTTTTTGTTTTTCGCTCTGTTCCCCATAGATTTTTTCCATCTCAGGCGTCCATTCTTCTCCTGCCATCTCTTTTGCCATTTTCATCATTGAATCTTGGTCAATTTTTATCCACTGGTCCTTGATCTGAGAGAGGTCAATTCCTGCCATGGCGAGAAAGGGAATCGTGGGGAGGGTGGTAAATTTCAAATAAAAAACCTCATCTTTCACTTTCGCTTCCCCGCCTAAGGCAAACTTTGCGCCCATTGGCTTTCCTTCCTCAGTCAAAGAAGCAACTAAATTAAACCTAGATTCACTTTCCGGTTTTTCTGACTGCGTCATATCGGTTTTCCCTTCTGTATTTAACCTTATCTCAAATCTCCCTTCATTCCTGCCGGTTAAGGAAATTTCCATCTTCTCTTGGCAGGTCTTTACCTTTTCCATTTCCAAACCCATTCTTTTTATCACCTCGTTTGGAGATGGTCTAAATGGATTCCAGAGAGGATCCCATGTTCTGCTGGCTAAAACCCCGGTTAGCCCAGCAAGAAGAAGCAAAACCAACACTATAAAAATAGTGCCGCTTCCCCTCTTAAAAAACAAAGAAGGCTTATTTAAAAACTTTGCCATATTTTACATTTAGCCACTTTAGCAAAAAGTGGTTAGAAGCAAATTTTAATTTTCTCTCAACTGTCGACTTTTAATTGAGAGTCCTGACCTTTTTAGTTTTTTCAAGTTTAGCAATTTCTGAACCGGTGGTCAAGCAACGGAGGCTACCTTACCTTTTTCTTACCAGAGGGTAAATTAGCCAAGGTGGAATTTTCTCAACTGCCTTTGCCTCACTCAAGAGGCTAAGGGAAAGATAAGGGTAAACTTTGAGCCCTTTCCCTCCATGCTTTCTAAGAATATCTGTCCACCCATTTTTTGGCAGAGTTCTTTACTAATCCACAGCCCCAGCCCAGTTCCTGGAATGTCGGCCGTTTCCCTGGTTCTAACTCGGTAGAACTTTTGGAAGAGTTTTGTTTGGGCTTGAGCCGAGATACCTAGCCCAGTATCTACCACTGAGATGCGGTATTTTTTTCTTATTTTATCTGCCTGAACTTCAACCTTTACCCATCCCTTGGGCGTATATTTGATGGCATTGTTGACAAGATTGAAGATAATCTCTCGCAGTCGATTGGGGTTCGCCATAATATAAAATGGTTCCTCTTGGGGTTGAAAGATTAATTTCAGGCCCTTTTTCTGGGCCTTCAGTTCTAACTCTTTGATTACCTCCTTGATAACAGTTTCCGGCTGAATTCTTTTTGGAGTGAGATCCAGCCGGCCCTGCTGGATTCTGGAAACCTGGAGAATGTCGTCAATAAGATTACCCAGGTTTTTTGCTGAAATATCAATCCTCCGCAGGTATTCTTTTTCTTCTTCATCCAGGGAGGGCCCAATTTTTTCCCTCAGGGCCTCAATATAACCCCTGATATTTATAATAGGACTGCGAAGTTCATGGGTTGCCATCCTGATAAACTCGTCCTTCATTTTGTCAACTTCCTGAAGTTTTTTGTAGAGGGCTACATAGGAAAAGAGTCGGGTGTGTTGGAGGATAAGAAAGAGGATGAGGATATTGGCGATAATAACAATGGCATAACTGATATGAATTAAGCGGGTAATTAAAAGGTCGGATTGTTCCAAAGAAAGAGCCAGAGAGACAATGCCTATTTTTTTTCCTGTTTGGGGGTCAAAAATTGGTTTGTCAACCCTCCAGAACCTTGTTCCATTTATTTTTATTTTCTTGGCTGTGGCTTGGCCTTGAGACCAGCTTATAGCCAAGGAAGGATCGGAAATGAACGCCCCTGTTTCTTTGGGGTCCTGAGAGGCAATAATTTTGAATTCTCCGTTTTCCTGCTTTATAAAACGGAGTTTTTTGATTTCAGGATTTTCTTTTGTGATTTGCTCAATTTTTCTTTCTAGAATATTTGGCTGGGAAAGGAGCCCGGGCGTGAAGACATTAATGATGTTTTCTGCCAAAATGGCCTTCGTTTGAAGGACGCTGTTGATGTTTTTCTGAAAGGCATTGACGCCGAAGAGGGTAACAAGGTAGAAGACAAGGGGGATAAAGATAATTAAGAAAAGAGAATATAGAATTCCAGGATAGGTTTTTATAAATTTAAGAAACCTAAACATTTCTCCTCTTCCTGGCTAAAACATCAATTATAATAAGGGCGATTGTTAGGCATAATATAACAATAGAAAGAATTAAGATAGTAAAAGGTCCTCTTAATTTTTCAACAGGCGAGACGGCTTCGGCGGGGGTTTCAAGAATTCTGAAGACGTTTTCTCCTTTTTTGACGAATACAAATGTTTCAGAACGTGCCTTGATTTGCCCTTGGTTGTCGGTCAGCGTAGCATAAACAGTGTGTTGGCCGTCGCCCAGGGGTTTGTCTAGGGTGTACTCCCAATGACCATTACTATCTGTTTTGACTACAACTACTATCGGTTTTGAGAAAATAAACAAGGTAATAAAAGAGTTGGGCAAACCCCTCCCGCTGAATTTTAATCCCTTTCCTCCCTGGGGCAAGGTAACTACTTCTACCCTTTCTACTTTGTAGATGTCCGCTTTTTGAGGCAGAACCCTCTTGGGACTTTGGTAGACAATTTTGCCGGCTGGCCCCGGCTTTAATGGATTAAAACCTGCCACATATTCGTCTCCATCCAGAAAGCCGTCTTTATCCGAGTCAGGATTAAAGGGGTTGGTTCCTATTGCTATCTCTTCTTTGTCCGAGAGACCGTCATTATCTGAATCCTTAACCAATATCGTCTGCTTTTTAATTTTTTCTGCTGTTTTTTTCTCAATCTTCTCCTCTAAATTTTTCAGAAGAGGATTGATTTTTATCTTAGCCGCCTTTTTGGTTCTAAAAACTGTGCTTGTCACCTGAACTGCCTCTAATGGCTTTGAGACATTGTCAATTGCCTTTATTATTTCGTTTATCTTTTTTTCTTTCTCTTTTTTAATTTCCCCTAATTTACTTTTAGCGGCCTCCAATTGTTTATTGATTTCTTCTTTTTCCTTCTGATGACTTTTCAATACCTCTTTTATTATCTTTTTGGAGGTTGTTCCTGGGGAGGTTTTCAATTTTTTCTGAACAGATTTAATTTTATTGTCTATTTTTTCCTTCTCTTTCTCCTTTTTGGTTATTTCCTCTTCGGTTATCTTCTCTTCCTCGGTTTTTTTGGCCAGTTCCTCTATACCCTCTGCCACTACTTCACTTGCTTCTTGAAGGCTTTTGTCAACTTCCGATTCTATAATCTTCTTTTTTTCTTCGGGGATGGCCTTCTTTGCTTCCTCCGCTATCTTTTTAATTTCTTCTGTTATCTCCTTTTTTGTCTTTTCCTTTACTGTGGATATTTCTTCTTCTTGTTTTTCAATTTCATGGCTGACCTGGGATATCTCTTCTTTTAGTTTGTTTTCTTTTTCTTGGTCATAAGGGACTTGATTTTCAATTTCAATATTAATTCTTGAACTTTCATATTCGCCATATTTATTGTTAATTTTTACAAAAAGTTCGTAGTTGCCATTGGGAGAGAGATTTGTGTCCCAAGAGTATTCCCAGATATCCTTTTCCTTTGATTGGGCTTTTCCTAGATAAACAGGAAGGATTGCTCCTGACAATTGGTAATAGACTTCAACTGAATTAGCGTCTTTTACCCTGCCTTTTATCTCAAATTTTCCCTTTAGTTTTTCTCCTGTTTTGGGTTGGATAAATTGGAACTCCGGAGCAATATCCTCTACTGCTTTTCCTCTTGGGGTGGAAGAAACTTCTCCTCCTTCTGCCTTTTCTTTTGGTTGATGAGGGATAAGGTCTTCTGTCCCTGCTTTTATTTCTTTACCTCCAATTTTTTTCATTGCCCAGATATTAACCGGTTCTGAAGATAGACCTGCTACCAGCCCAATGAGGACAAATATAGAAAGTATTTTTTTCATAACTTCTTACTCCCCTTTGATTACGGCGAGGGGAGATAATTTTGCCACCTTTTTGGCTAAATTGGCATTGTTAACTACCTCTATTACCGCCTCAATATCTTTATAGGCTAGAGGCGCCTCTTCGGCAATTCCCCTCATTGAATGACATTTTACCACAATTCCCTTTGATTTCAATTGATTGATTACTCTTTGCCCAGAGGTGATCTTCATCGCCCTGTGCCGAGACATGGTACGGCCCGCTCCGTGGTTGACGGTATAAAACGCCTCTCTTGATTTTTCTGTTCCGACCAAGACATAGGAAGCGGTTCCCATTGAACCCGGAGTCAAAACCGGCTGTCCAGTTTCTTTATATTTTTCTGGCAGTTCTGAATGGCCTGGCGGAAACGCCCGGGTTGCTCCCTTTCTATGGACTATCAATTTCATTTTTCTATCATTTACCCTATGTTCTTCAATTTTGGCGATATTATGGGCGACATCATAAAGCAGTTTTAATCTTGCTTTTTCACCTAAAACCGATCTCCATGCCTTTCTAATATAATAGGTTATCATCTGCCGGTTTGCCCAGGCAAAATTACAGGCGCAAGACATTGCCCTAAAAAATCTTTGGCCCTCTGGAGAATTGAAGGGGACGCAGCAAAGTTCTCTATCAGGCAATTTTATTCCATATTTAGGATAAATTGGCATTAAAATTCTTAAATAATCAGTGCAATTTTGATGGCCAAGACCGCGAGAACCAGTATGAATCATTACTACAACTTGATCTTTAAATAATCCGAAAATCTCCGCCACTCTTTCATCAAAAATCTCCTCAACTTTTTGAATCTCGCAGAAATGATTTCCGCTCCCAAGAGTCCCTACCTGATCTCTTCCCCGATTTTTTGCTTTTTCAGAAACACAATTCTCATCAGCCATTTCCATTCTTCCCTGATGCTCACAATTTTCAATATCTTCTTTCTCCCCATAACCCTTTTCCACCAAATAAGGGACACCACCCTCTAAAATTTTGTTAATTTGTTCAATTGATAATTTAATCTTTCTCCCCCTCCCTAGTCCCGAGGGAACCTCTTTTTGTATTTCTATTGCCAGTTTGTCTAAGTAGGGTCTAATTTCTTTTTCAGTATATTCTGATTTTAGCAATCTTACCCCGCAGTTTTCATCCATTCCTACCCCGCCTGGCGAAATTGCTCCTTCTGGATACCTTGTAGCCACTACCCCTCCAATGGGCATACCATACCCTTCGTGGATATCCGGCATAGCAATCACATATTTTACAGCCCCGGGAAGAGTGGCAGTATTAACAAGCTGGGCAATTGACTCGTCTTTAAAGCAACTTTCCAACATCTTTTCAGAAACATAAATTCGTGCCGGCACCCTCATATCCGACCTAAAGGACTTCGGAATTTCCCACAGGTAGTCATTTATTTTCTTGAAATTTTTTTTGGAAATCATATATCAAATAAAATTGTTGCCTGCCAGATTTTATTTTTTTGCTTAATCTCTAAATTATGATAGGTTGCTCCTTTTATGACCAGGCCAAAACCTTTGACCTTGTAGCCGGAAATTTCACCTTCCAATTCCTTATCAGAAAATTTAGCAAATTTTATTTTATTATAGATTTCTTTGTTTACTTCATTTAGATAATTGATTTCCGATAAAAAATCAACCAGAAGGGAATTCAGGTCGCTGGATTCTATTTTTATCTCTCTGGGTTTCGATTTCGGACCTTTACCCTCTGCCTGAAGAATATTTTCCATTCCAATCATTGCGTTTTTAAAGAGTTCTTTTTTGCTTCTTCCGAATGCCCTGATTTTTAGGTCTGCCTCGTGTTCCAGTATTTCAAATTTTTTCATAGATTTTTTTAAACTCTTCTCTGAGGACTCTTCTGTCGTCCCAAGGAATCTTTTTTCCTTGTGCCAAACAAATTGAGGGCTCGCACCCTTTGCCTGTGATTATTATTACATCGTCTTTTTTTGCCAGTTTCAATGATTTTTTGATTGCCTCCCGCCGGTCTAAAATTTTATAGACCGCTGATTTGCCCTGCTGGCCCTGGGCTCCTTCAGCCACCTGGTTTATGATTTCCATCGGGTCTTCGTCGTAAGGGTCTTCATTGGTAAGAATGACCTTATCGCAGTATCTGGCGGCTATTTTCCCTAGAACAGGTCTTTTCCATTTGTCCCTTCCTCCCCCACAGGCGCCCAAAACGCAGATTAGTTGACCCTTTGTTTGTTTTATGAACCTGTTGACAAGTGTTTGATAAACCTTTTCTAAGGCGTTCGGGGTAAAGGCATAGTCAACAATTGCCCTAAACGGTTTAGAAATTACCTCCTCCATTCTTCCCTCTACGCCCTTGAAGGATGCCAATGACCTTTTGCATTTTGCTAAATCAATTCCCTGAGACAAGCCAAGGCAGACAGCGGCTAGAGCGTTGTAGATATTGAAGTCTCCCAGCAGATTTAGGGAAAGGGAGAATTTTAGGGTTTTGGAAAATCCTTCTTTTTGAATTTCAATCTTTGCCATTGGGCCTTTGCCATTGACTTTTCTATAGAGATATTTTTCTTTTGCCCGAAACTGGAGAAAGTAGTCGGCGTTTTTATCATCTAAATTTATGATATGGATATTTTTTGTTGCCTGAAACAATTCTCCCTTTGCCCTTTTGTAGTTTTCAAATCCGGCGTGCCTTTCTATATGTTCCGGGCTTAAATTGGTAAGGATGGCTGTATCAAAATCAATGAATTTGTGTCTGTATTGGACAATTCCTTCCGAGGTTACTTCTAAAACAGCGTATTGGCATCTTTCTTTTACAGCCTTTCTCAAAAATTTTTGAAGGAAGGCCCTTCCCGGCATTGTCATTCTTAATTTATTTTTTTCTTCTTTTTCCTTGATTTTGAAGCGGGTTGAGTTGGCCAGCGCGACCCCAAATCCGTTCTCCTCAAGGATTTTTGTTATCATTTCAGTTGTTGTTGTTTTTCCATTTGTCCCTGTCACACCGATAACCTTTAATTTTCGCGAGGGCAATCCATAAAAGACCGCTCCCAGGAAAGAAAGGGAGAGATGGTAAAAATTGAGCAAGGGAGAGGGAACAAATTTTTTAATTAGATTCTTTAGTTCCATCCTCTTTTTTTTAACATATTCTTGAAGATCAAGGAAGGTCCTGAGATTGAAAATCTGAGATTTTTATGATAATATTATTTTTGATTGTCAGGAGCAATGACAAGGCAATTTGCTAAAAGTTTGCCTTTTGTTTCTGCCTTTTGCCGTCTAGGAGGCTGCCATATAGATTGGTTTTTTTTAAGATATGAAAAAAAGACTTCCCCAGAGTATCAGAAAATATATCAGAAGAGAAAAGGCGCGGATTCGGCGCCAGGTTTTAGATTCCTCCCTTCAGGAAAAATTAATTCAGGACCTGTATAAAAAATTTGAAATGAAGAAAAATGTTCAAAGAAAATAGAATCTGTCAACTTTTAGGAATCAAATACCCGATTATTCAGGGAGGAATGGCTGGAATCTCTAATTCGTCTTTAACCTCGGCGGTTTCAAACGCTGGAGGGTTGGGGGTTATTGGCTCGGGATTAATGCCTGCTGATTGGCTTGAGAAAGAGATAGAAGCAACGCGAGAGAAAACAAATTTTCCTTTTGGAGTAAATCTTTTTATTCAAAATCCAAAAATAGAACAACTGGCAAGGGTGGTAATAGAAAAAAAGGTCCCAGTTGTCTTTACCGGTGGCGGAAACCCGCTTCCGCTATTTCCTTTTTTACACAAGGCAGGGATTAAAATTATTCCTGTTGTTCCCTCCCCCCGATTGGCAGCAAAAATGGAGGACAATGGCGCGGATGCTGTAGTGGTGGAAGGACTGGAGTCGGGCGGTCATATTGGAGAAAATACCACCTTTTGTCTTATCCCTCAGGCAAGGCAGGCCTTGAAAAGAATTCCTCTTATCGCCGCTGGCGGGATTTATGACAAAAGAACAAAAGAAGCCGCTTTTTTGCTGGGAGCAGAAGGGGTCCAGATGGGAACAAGATTTTTGGCTTCAAAAGAGTGCCCTGTTTCTGATGCCTATAAGGAAAAGATTATCAAAGCCAAAAGTGAGGATATTGAGGTAATTTTAAGATTTACCGGGCATCCGATAAGGGTAATTAGGAATCAATTCTCCGAGAGAATGAAGAAAATTGAGAGAATGGGGGCTTTTCCTGAAGAGATAAAAGCGGAAAGAATCGCCGGCGGACTGTCAGGAAAAGATATAGAGAACATTCCCTTAATGGCTGGCTTATGCGCAGCAGGGATCTCTGAGATTAAAGCTTGCCAACAGATAATTGAGGAAATTGCAATTTAGATTCTAATATGAATCGCCTTGTTTCTGGTTTTTGCAGGATAGTTATCAAGCCATGGGTAGATTGGTGTTTGATAAAGGAGGTAAGAGGTTTGGAAAATATCCCCAAAGGTAATTTTATTTTGGCTGCTAATCACCAGAGCCACCTGGACCAGATCTGTACCGGCTATCTCTGCGTGCCCCGAAGATTTCATATGCTTGGCCAGACAGACCAGTATAGCGGCCTGCCCAAACTTCTTCTGTATTTTATTTATTTTTTGGCTGGGGTTATTCCAGTAAACAGGAAAAGCAGAGAATCAAGAAGCAGAGCGTTTCAGGAGGCAGTGAAGGCATTAAAAATGGGGGATATTGTCATCCTCTATCCCGAGGGAACAAGGACGAGAACCGGCCAGATTCAGCGGGCATATTCCGGAGTGGCAAAACTCCATCTGACAACGGGCGTGCCCATTTTGCCCGTGGCAATTGACGGCGCATTTGAATTGATGCCTCCGGGCAGGGCGTTCCCTCGGATTAAAAGGATGCTTAAAATTACCGTTGGGCCCCCTCTTTATTTTAGAGAAGAGATTAAAAAGGCAAAACTGCTTGATTGTCAGTCCCCTGAATATAAAGCGATTAGTCAAAAAATTACAGACAAGGTGATGGAAAAAATTAAAGAACTGAAGTGAAAAGGACATTTATCACAGTAAATAAACTTTTTGTTTTTTCACTTCTTGAGAGATTTTTGGTTAAAGAAATCAAGGGGAGGGAAAACATTCCCCAAAAGGGTAATTTTATTGTCGCTTCAAATCATTTAGATACTATGGATAGTTGGTTGATTGGCCTTGTCTTTAAGGATAGAGCCGAGGACCTCTGCTTTGTTGCCAGAAGGGATAAAAATTTGAAGCAGATATGGAGGATTTTTATAGACTTTTTTGCCCAGCCGATTGTTTTCGAGCGGGGCAGGACATCAAGAAAGGGAATTTTAAAAGAGGTAATAAGGCGGGCAAAGAGGGGCCAGATAATTGTTTTTTATCCAGAGGGAGATGTGAATAAAAAAAGAATTTTATTGAAAGGCAAAAATGGGGTGGCAGAAGCAGCCAAGAAGATGAACTTGCCCGTCTTGCCGCTGGGTATTAGAAAAACAAAAGAGATGAAAAGAAAAATTATTATTGGCGAACCTCTTTATCCTGACCCTCAAGAGGATGTTAATAGTTTTTTTAAAAAAATAATGCTTGAAATTTCAAAACTATCAGGAAAAGCCTATCCCTATGATTAAAAAAATCCTTATTGCCAACCGTGGCGAGATTGCCCTAAGAATAATTAGGACCTGTAAGAAAATGGGGATTAAAACCGTTGCCCTCTGCCCCCAGCAGGGAGAAGAATCGGACTTTATTGAAACTGCCTTGGCTGATGAGTTTTATTATTTGGAGCAAGAGGGAATCTGCGGCTATTTGGATATAAAAAGAATTTTAGAGATAGCCAAAAAATCTCAGGTGGATGCTATTCATCCTGGTTACGGATTTTTGGCTGAAAACTGGCTTTTTGCCAAACTCTGTAGGAGAAAGGGCATAAAATTTATTGGGCCCAACCACGGAATTTTGAAGAGATTAGAAGATAAGGTTGAAGCAAAAAAGATAGCCAGAAAATTAAAAATTCCGGTTTTGCCCTTCAGCCAAAAATCAATCAATTCTCTGAAGGACCTGAAAAAATGGGTTTTGGAAATTAGACCGCCGTTTATTCTAAAGGCAAGAAAGGGGGGAGGAGGAATTGGGATTCGGGTGATAAACGGCCAGATTTCAATTGGCGAGGTTTTTACCACTGCCTTAGGGATTAGAAGGCAGATGTCAATGGCATTTTCCAATACTGAGTTCTTTCTTGAAAAGTGTCTTTCTCCGGCAAAACATATTGAGGTCCAGATTGTCTCTGATGCCAGGAATTTTGTCCATTTAGGAGAACGGGAGTGCTCAATTCAAAGAAGGTTTCAGAAACTTTTAGAGGAGTCTCCCTCTATCTTTCTGGACAAGGAAACAAGAGAGAGGATTTTTAATTACGCCCTGAGATTTGCCAGGGCGTTAAGGTATGAAGGAGTAGGGACTATTGAATTTTTGATTAGCCCCAAAAAAGATATCTATTTTATGGAGGTCAACCCCCGGCTTCAGGTAGAGCACCCAATAACAGAGGCTAGAACAGGAATTGACTTGGTAGAACAGCAGATACGGGTTGCTCAAGGAGAGCCCTTGAGATTTAGGCAGGAAGAGGTAAGAATTTCAGGTCACGCTATAGAAGCAAGGATTTTGGCTGAAGATCCAGTTAGGGGGTTTGTGCCCTCAAGCGGACAGATTACCGAATATTCTCCGCCGACAGGTTTGGGAATTTCCCTCCACACATTTTTGCATAAGGGGCAGAAAATCTATCCCTATTTTGATTCTCTTTTGGCAAAGCTGGTTTCTTTTGGTCAAAATAGAGCAGAAGCCATTTCCCGATTAAAGAGGGCGCTGAAGGAGTTTTCTATCAGGGGGGTGCCGACAACAATTCCCTTTTTCAATGCCCTATTGGAAGACAAAAGATTCTTGACAGGGAACTACTTTACTGACTTTATTGAAAAAAGCAGCATCTTGAAAGATATCTCCGCTTTTCAGGAGAAGAAAGAAATTGCTCCAGAGAGAGCTCCCTCAGAAGAGGAGGTGGCAAAAATTGTTTACCAGTTTTTTAAGAGATTTGGGAAAAAGGAGACAAGAACAAGGGGGATCTCCTCTTGGCAAATGGCTGAGAGGGCAAATCTTTTTCAAGAAGATGAAATTTGAACTTTTCGGGAAAAATTTTGATGTTGAAATTTTGGAAAAAGAAGGGGGCGCTTTGGTAAGGGTCAATGGGAAAGAGTTCTTTTTCAAAGAAGGAGAAGAAGGCAACGATGAAAAGGAAGGAGTTACCCCCCTTAAAGGGGATTTTGGCCAAGAGAAGGTTTTGGCTCCAATTTCCGGTCAGATTACCAAGATTTTCCAAAAGGAGGGAGCAGAGGTAAAAAAAGGTCAGGTGCTTTTAATTCTCTCGGCTATGAAGATGGAAAACGAAATTCTTGTTGAAAAAACAGGAAGGGTCAAAAAAATTTTTTTCAAGGAAGGAGACACAGTAAAAAAGGGAGATGTTTTGGCAATTATAAAATGAAACTGACCATTAAGACATTTAAAAAGGTAGATTCAACCCAAAAGGTGGCCAAGAAATTAAAAAGGCCCTTGCCCTGGACAGTCATTCTGGCAGAGGAGCAAACCTCTGGTTATGGCAGAAAGAAAAATTTCTGGTATTCTCCAAGGGGCGGGCTTTATTTTTCCATTATTCTGCCTAGTTTGAAAATTGAAAGTGCAGAAACCTTAACAATTCTTTCTGCCTTCTCAGTGGCTAAAATTTTGAAAGAGGATTTTAATCTTGAGTCATTTATAAAATATCCCAATGACGTCTATGTAGGAGGAAAAAAAATTTGTGGTATAATAACAGAGAACAGGCTTTCAGGAAACAGGGTTTTGTTTTCTGTAATGGGCATTGGGCTAAATACCAATCTTGACAGATTTCCCAAAAACCTGGAAAATAAAGCCACATCCCTTAAAATAGAGACAGGAAAGGAGGTTGAGAATGAAAAATTAATGAAGAAGATAATCAGGCAGTTAAGGAAACAGATTGATTTTTAACCTTGATTTGTAGTTGCTAACCGCTTTGGTAGCAAGTTTGCTGAGGGAAGATACCTCAGCAGAAATTACTGAAGAAGTTAGATAACTTAACTATGGCTTTTGAAAAAGAAAACAAGGAACTAAAAAGACGTCTAGAAGCCTTGGAGCCCCCCGAGGCAGTTGAGAAGCAGCACCAAAAAGGAAAAATGACCGCCCGGGAGCGTATAGAGGCGCTTTTGGACCCAGAAACCTTTGTTGAGTTAAATTCTTTTGCAGAAAGCAGAATTTCTTCTTTCGGGTTGGATAAAAAGAGGTGTCCAGGGGATGGGGTGGTTTGCGGGTTCGGGAAAATCAGAGGGAGGCAGGTCTATGTTTTTTCCCAGGATTTTTCAAAAATCGGCGGAACATTGGGAGAGGCCCATGGGAAAAAGATTTTAGGCGTTTACAAACTGGCTCTAAAGACCGGCTGTCCTATTATTGGTATTTACGACTCCGGAGGAGCCAGAATTCAGGAAGGGGTCGCCTCTTTGGATGCCTATGGCGAAATTTTCAGGATACAAGTGAAATCCTCAGGAGTGATTCCTCAGTTATCAATAATTGCCGGTCCTTCTGCCGGAGGAGCCTGCTACGGCCCAGGACTTTCTGATTTCATTTTTATGGTCAGAGGAATATCATTTATGTTTATCACAGGGCCTGAGGTGATTAGCAAGGTTGTTGGAGAAAAAATTTCAGCCCAAGATCTAGGAGGAGCGGTTCCTCACTCTCAAAAGTCTGGCACCGCCCATTTTATTTTTGAGAATGAAAAGGACTGTTACCGGGCGGCAAGGAGGTTCCTCTCATATCTGCCCCAAAATAATTTAGAAAATCCTCCGGAGCAGAAAGCCATAATTTCAGGATTTCTTGAGACAAGGGAAAGAATTAGATTATTGGAGATTGTTCCCGAGGAAGAGAAAAAAGGATATGAAATGAAGCAGGTGATTTCAGAGATTTTTGACAAGGATTCATTTTTCGAGGTCCAGCCGGATTTTGCCCAAAATTCAATTGTGGGATTTGCTCGGTTAAATGGACATTCGGTGGGTATTGTGGCAAATCAGCCTAGGGTTTTGGCTGGTGTTTTGGATATAAACTCCTCTGACAAGATATCAAGGTTTGTAAGGTTCTGCGATGCCTTTAACCTCCCTATTATCAATCTGGTTGACTGTCCGGGCTATTTGCCCGGCAAGGAGCAGGAATGGGAAGGGATTATCAGGCATGGGGCAAAGGTGCTATACGCCTACGCCCAAGCCACTGTTCCCAAGATATCTTTGATTTTAAGGAAGGCATTTGGCGGTGCTTATATTGCCCTGGCGGCAAAGGGCCTGGGCTATGACAGTGTGATTTCCTGGCCTGGGGCTCAGATTGCGGTAATGGGACCGGAGCAGGCAGTGAAAATTATTTTCAAAAGAGAAATTTCAGAAAGCAAGAACCCCGAAGGCCTAGAAAAAGAAAAAATCAAGGAATTAAAAGAAAAATTTTTGAATCCCTATGAAGCGGCGCGATTGGGCAAGATTGATTTAATTATAAATCCGAAAGACACAAGGACTGTTTTGGTCAAATCCTTGGAGTCTCTTTTGAATAAAAGAGAACCCCGGGTTATCAGAAAACACGGCAACATTCCTCTTTAAAGGTGTTTTTTTGGAGTATAATATGTTATAAAATTGATAAAATGCAAAATGCAAATCTCAAAATGCAAATTTCAAAATGACAATTCAAAATGCAAAATGAATTTTTCGCCCGGAATTTATTTAGAGTTTAGGATTTAAAGTATAATTTTGAATTTTGAGATGTAATTTTGAGATTTGAGGTTTGAATTTTGAGATTTAATTATCATTTTGATTTTTGATTTTTGCATTTTGAATTTTAAATTATGTCCATTACCTACCAGCCAAAAAAGAGAAAAAGGAAGAGGACCCACGGATTTTTGAAGAGAATGAAAAGCAAGGACGGAAGAAGGGTATTGGCAAGAAGGAGAAGGAAAAAAAGACGGAGGATATCGGTCTGAGCGATATGTTGCCGAGAGAAAATCGTTTGAGAAGGAATAAAGATATAAAAAATGTCTTAACAAAAGGCAGGACGGCAAGAGAGGGTTTTTTATTTTTGAAGATTGTCAAGAATGACTTAGGGATTTTGCGGTTTGCCATTGTTGTAGGGAAGAATCTTTCCAAGAAGGCGGTGGTTAGGAATAAATTGAAGCGCCGGATTTCGGAAATAATAAGGATGGGGTTAAAACTGAAGGAGATAAAGCCAGACAGAGGGATAGATGGAGTTATCATTGCCCTGCCCGGAGCAGAAAGAATGAACTTTAGGGACCTCAAGCAGGCAATTGAGAAAATTTTTGCCAAAGTGAAACTAACAAAATGAATTTAATTATTCATCTTTACCATATATTATTATACCAGCCGCTATATAATAGTTTGGTGCTTTTATATCACTATCTGCCCGGTCATGATTTTGGATTGAGTATAATTGTTTTGACCCTGCTGGTGCGTCTGATTCTTTATCCTCTGATGCATAGTTCTCTAAAGTCTCAAAAGGCAATGTCTGCTATTCAGCCGAAACTTCAAGAGATTCAAAGGAAACACAAGGGCGATTTGACCAAACAAAGCCAGGCAATTATGGAACTCTATCGCAAAGAGAAGATTAATCCCGCTTCGGGGATTTTGTCTCTTCTGATTCAACTTCCTCTTTTGATTGCTCTTTATCAGGTTTTTTGGAAATTTTCCACTCCCGGCCAGGTGGTTTATCTTTATAGTTTTGTTCCCAATCCAGGAGAAATTGAACCGATGTTTTTAAACTTCTTGAATTTGGCAAAACCCTCGGCTCTTTTGGCGGTTTTGGCTGGCATTTTTCAATTTTTTCAAACCAAAATGATTACTCCGCCTGTCAAAAAAGGTGGTTCAAAAGATAGCATGAGCCGATTTACCCAGGTCTTTCAAAAAGAGATGCTTTATTTTTTCCCCATTTTTACGGTTTTAATTCTTTGGCGCCTCCCCAGCGCTATTGGTCTTTTTTGGATAACAACAACCCTATTTTCAATTGGACAACAATATATGGTTTATGGAAAAGGAAATTCTAATTCCTAAGGTAAGGGAAATTATTGAGGAATTTCTGAATAAACTGGGGCTTGATATTACCCTTAAAAAAGCAGAACAGACCGACCAGACCATCTTTTTAGATTTAGAAGGAAAAGATGCCAAGCATCTTATTGGCCAACGGGGAGAGGCATTATTTGAGGTTGAGCGTCTCTTAAAGGCGATTTTGAGAAGAAAACTTAAAAAGGAATTTTACATTAATTTAGACATCGCAGGTTATCGGAGAAAAAAGGAGAATTATCTGCGTCAACTGGCCCGTTCCTTAGCCCAAGAGGTGGCTTTGACCAAGACCGAGAAAGAACTTCCCCCTATGCCTCCGGCTGAAAGAAGGATAATTCATTTGGAGTTGGCGTCTATGCCCAATGTAACAACCCAGAGCATTGGCAAGGGCCCCAATCGTCGGGTGATTATCCAGCCGTATCCCTAGGCTCTTCCTCTAATTTTTTCATTTCTCTCATTCTCAATAGTTCTTCAGGCGAGGTGGTGATAATCCGGTGTTCAATGTCTGAGGATACAACCCTTAACATAACATGTTTTGGTCCAGCAAAGAAAAGCCCTTCTCCAACTGCCGCGCCCAGAAGGAATTCTTTTTCTGCTTCCGTTAGATTGAATGTTTTTTGGAGGATATCGATGGAAGCCGGACTTTGCTTCATTAAGAGTTGAATGACGGAGTTGGTAATAATAGGCGGCCCATAAATTGACCTCATAAAGTCGCTGACATCTTGGGTAATTGTTGTCACTCCCAACCAGTATTTCCTTGCTCTTTTGCATATACCGAATAAGAAAGAAGCCGAGTCTTCATTTTTCATCAGCCACCAGGCCTCGTCAACAACCAGAATTCTTTTTTTCAATTCCGAGCGAACCTTATTCCAGATATACCTCATAATAATAAACATCGCCATTGGTCTCAATTCATCTTCTACATCCCTGATGCCAAAGACAACCAAGGGCTTGTTCATTGAGATATTGCTTGGCTGGTTAAAGAAATCAGCATAGGTTCCTTTGGTAAACTTTCTTAGCCGCTTTACCAATGAATCTGCTCCCTCCATACCCATTAAAACCTGCTCAAGGTCCTCCATTAAAGGAATTTTGTCCCGCCAGGTTGAAGGGTCGCTTTCTGGAGTGATATCCTTGACAGCGTATGTCTCGGTTAATGCCCTGTCCATAATAGCATCCTCTTCCGGGGTCAAGCCGCCCAACATCAGCCGCATCAATCCTACCAGATTGATAATATTTGACCTTAAGACGTCTTTTGGCAGTTCACCTTCCCTTATCTTCTCCGGCAGATCAAAGGGATTAATATGGTTGGGCGAGGACAAAGAAATGTTGATAAAAGAGCCCCCAACTGCTTCGGCCAATGGCTTGTACTCATTTTCCGGGTCAATAATAATGCACTCTACCCCAAACATCAGATAACGAAGTATCTCTAACTTAACAGCATAGGACTTGCCGCTGCCTGATTTAGCGAAGACAACAAAATTGGCATTTTCCAGATTAAACCTATCAAACAAAACCAACGAGTTGTTGTGCTGATTTATTCCGTACAGGATCCCCTCGTTAGCACTTAGGTCGGAAGAGATAAAGGGGAAAATTGAAGAGAGGGGAGATGTGTTCATTGAGGTGTGAATCCTTAATTTGTCCAATCCATAAGGGAGACAGGAATTAAATGCCTCTCTTTGCTGGTAAAGGGCTGGCTTAATGTAAACCAGTCTTGATTCCAGGACTGACCTGATGATTGTTTTTACATCTCTGATTTCCTTCTTTGTGTCTCCATAAATGGTTAAGTAAATACCAATCTTAAACATCCTTTCCTGTCCGGTTTGAAGTTTTCTTCTTAGTTCCTCTATGTCGCGAAAGGAGGTTTCCAACTTCGGATCACTTATTAGCCCCTTCTTTTCTCTTTCGGCCAGTTCTGCTTGTATTTCAGTTGTTTTTTTCATAAGTTGCTTCAGGATGTAACTGGTAGGCATCGGATGAATAAAGAAAGAAAGAAGAAGGGGCGAATTTAGATTAATTACCGGCGCGACCCAGCCAGTAGTTAAATATCTGGGATAGGAGAATACAAAAAATGATTTTGTCAGTCTTTCTCCTAACTGGATAAATTCCGGTTCAACCTTAACTGAGGCTGGGGCGATAAAGTCAACCATTGTCATTTCTTCTTCCTTTATCTCTTCTGTTCCTGGGACAGAAATCCCTTTCTTTTTCTTTATATTCTTTATGGATTCAATAATTTTAGAAATAGAAAGGCTCATATTACTTTATTAGTTGGGGAGGAATTGGTGGGAAATAACCTCTTTCAGCCATTTTGGGATGATGAAGGTTCCAAAAAAGTTCTATTATTTGCTCGCTTTTTAGGAGTACGGCGTTCAGACCGCATCTTTTCAGCCCCAAGGAGAGGAATTCTACTCTTTGAAGAAGGATGGTTTTGCACTTTTGAAACTGGCTTTCAGTTAAGGACAATCCCTTCAACCTCTTTTCTTTTTGGCTTCTTTTAAGCAGAAGTCCTTCAACCTCTACGGGGTAGAGGGGAAGGATTAAATAAAAACTTTTGGTCATAATCGTTCCGCTGGCTATTAACCTTTCAATAAATTCCCGGTATCCTTTTGTGTGGCTCTTTAGGAGTTCGTTTTGTTGGTTTTTTTCTAATTCTTTCAATTTTTCAGTGTATCCGGTAAGGTTCAATCGTTGGGTATGGACAACGATTTGGCAAAAAAAGTCCAGAGAATTAAGCAGGTTCTGGAACTGGTATATGATTGCTTCCTGCTCTTCGCTTGATTTTAGGGCAAAGTTTAGCGAGGAGGTCAGTAAAATTGCCCTTAAACTTCCATCTTTCAAAATAGCAATGTCTTCTCTCACATCCTTAATTTCCAAAAAGTGTTTGATTGGTGTTTTCATATTTTTTATTGTCTCTGGCCGGTTTCAACCCGGATTGAAAGATTGCGGAGTCGGTTTTCCGAAGAGGATTTATTGAGTTGTTTTCCTTCAGGCAAATCCGAAGGCGAGGAAGAAGATTTGACAAATGTTTCCGTAAACAAATCGGAACCAAAGGACTTCTTCTTAAAGATAAAGAATTTTGGTGAGCCCAGATAATAAGCAAATAGATTTTTCAGGAAAACAGGGAAGGGCCGGCCTTTTATCTTGCCAAATGCAAGAAAAAGGAAAAATCCGGCTATGGGCAGGGCTAAAAGGACAAACAGGGCGGTATTTTTTTTGCCTAGGATTAGGTAAAGAATAAAGTCTATAACCGCTCCGGCTCCCACAAAGGTAAACTGCTTGAATGTAAGCGGACCTACTATCTTTGTTTCCATTTCAATAAATTGTGGAACTCCGTATTGCATAGTATAAATTCAAAACTCAAATCTCAAATCTCAAATGTCAAATCTCAAATCCAAATCTTAAATCTTAAATCTATTTTTTGGTATTTTTAGATTTATTAGATTTGACATTTAAGATATGGATTTAACATTTGACATCTAACATTTGAGATTTATTTAATTTTGCATTTTGAATTAAGATGTTTTGCCAAACGCTAATTATACCCATTTCCCTTTATTTATTCAATAGGCTCTCTGTATTGGTCTGTTTGTCTTATGGGTTTTTCGCCCACCTCTGGCGCTTTTGGCTCCGGTTTTTCTGGTTGCTCGGAAATCGGCTCAGGCGGTTTTATCTCCGCTTCTTCAGATTCTTTTTCTTCTTCTTTAGCCTGAGGAGGAGGCTGGATTCCGTAATAGATTTGATTTAATTCCGCCTTAACTGGCAGAAAGATAAATCGGTTGATGTCGTGAAAGACCTCTTTGCTCAATTTTTCTTCAAAGTTTAGTATCTCTTCCAATTTTATTCTAAAATCCTCAACAGGCAAAAGTCCGAGCAGGACCCTGCCTATATACTTGGCAATTACTTGGCTTTTGTCTGCGATATTGTGCCTCTGACAGATTTGGGCAAATGTTTTGGCGTTTTCTTGGGAGAAAATCGCTTCCTGGAGAGGGGGAGGAAGTTGTTCGTACAACTTCCACCATTCCTCCTTTGTATATTCTTTTTCCATAAAGAGATCAAACAATTTTTAACCTAATTACCTTAGGTCTGACCTTTTTTGTCTTCGGTTGTCCATTTGTTTATTTTATCTTCCAATTTTTCTATTTTGCCCTCCAATGTTTTTTGTTCGCTTATATCTTTTAATTCTTTATCACTCAGTCTTTCTGGATTCTTCTTCAGGACTTTTTCTAAATTCTTTCTTTGCTCTTCTTCCAGTTGGTTAAATGCCTCCTCAAAGGCGCTTCTTATCTCCGGGCTAAGCCGGTTCAGTTGATCCTGCCAGGCATTTATCTGCTGGAGACTTATCTTTTCAGGAGCAAAAAGACCGGATTCCGGGGCAAACATAGAGGTCAGATAGGTAGCCATTGTGGGGTTGTTGACAACATACCACATAGTTCCCCTTTCTTTTGCTCCCTCCATATACTTGTCGGCAAACATCTTCTTAAATATCTTAATTGCCGCGACATTGTTTTCCGGCAGCCAGTATTTGTGGATTGCATCCCATACCTCTTTGACTGCTTGGTCATATTTTTCTTTCCTCTTGTTAAATTCTTCATCTGATTCCCCGGCTCGTCTTTCTGGACCCTTTCCCAGACCCAGAGATTCGGCGCTCATATCTCCTACTGCCTCCGGCTTTATTCCCTTTATTATCTGGGGAATAAAGGAGTAGTTTTCCTTGATGAATTTGTTCATTAGTTTCTCTGCCTCCTTTTCTTCTCCTTTCTCTCGAAGTTCTTCTATCTTGTTCAGTTCCTTTATATACCGTTGCGGGCCTTCCTTTTCAATCCTGTCTGCTTCTCTTCGCAGCCTTTCTGCGCTTTCCCGGTCTCGCTCCGCCTCCCCCTTTAATTGGGATCTTTGGTAAAGAGTAAGATTTGGATCTTCTGCTTTTCTTTCTTTTTTCTCTGCTTGTCTTTCAAGTTCTTCTGCTCTTTCTCTGAGTCGTCTTGGCTTTTCCTTATCTCTTTCTTGGACTATTTTCAGAAGTTCCTCTCTTGATGGTTCTATACTCATTCTTTTTCTTATGTCTGAATTTAGCCTTGTAGCCACATCGTCGATATAATGAGGATTGGCTCTGGCCATTATGTTAAAGGCAGCCCGGTTTCCTATTAACGCCGCCTCGCCCATATCCCTTTTTATCTGTTCTTCAAACCTTTCTTTTTCTTTCGGCTTCATTAGCATTTTAGCGTCGTCCAAATTATTGTCATGGATCATTGCCTGAAGGGCTCCTATCCGTTCTCCCCTGGTGGCAGTAGGTTTGGTGTATGCCTTTAATTGTTCTTCAACCGGTTTGCCTACGTTCTCTTTAAAGACTTTGGATATGTCCTCTTTTTCTATTTTGGCAGGAGCACTGACTGCTCTACCAATACCCTGTTTAGCGACAATATAGGGAGAAGCGGCTATTGTTCCCAACTGACCTAGTCTTCTTTTCATCCATCCCCTAGCTCCTGCCTCTCCTTTTCCGTATTGGGTCCACTTTGGCATATATCTTGACCATTCTTCTCCTCTCCTTCTTACACTTTCCGGCACTGCCTCTCCAACCTTTTTTCCTGCCCATTTAGCACCTTTTTGGGCTTTTTCTGCGGCCGTCTTTACTATCACCTTGCTTCCTGGCAAGACCTCCATTCCTTGGCTGGCGGTTGAGATTGTGGCGAAGAAACCTATTAGAAGAATGAGAATGGGGAAGAGATATATCCCAAGCCCGGCAAGGAAGCTTGGTGCCGGGGAGGTTGTGACTACCCAGCCAACCATTGACTTGTTTGCCAGAAAGATAAAGAAGGCGCCAAAGACGCCGATGACGCACCATTGGATAAAGGAGGCCCACCAGTTATCCCAGTAGAGAAACCCGGGGAAGAACATCTTTATGAACCTGTTTGGGCCAAAGACCCGGCTGACAAAGGCAATGGGCGAGAAAATGATTAAAACCCACAAAAAGACATATCTTATTAAAAACAAAAGGCAGTAAAGGACTATTACCACGATGGCAACCATACCGAAAATAATAAAGACCAGACTGTCAATTATCGCCTTTATAGGGTCTTTCCCTCCCTGACTTTGCAAGCCATTGCTTATGGCTTGGACAAAGTTGTTGTTAAACCCTCCTGTTAAGAGATGTTTCATTAGATAATTTGAAAAATCAATAATCCAGCCGCAGATGACCGGGGTAAAATTAATCAAAAGGGCGATGATAATAAGAACAGGCAGGGTCCTTTTTGCCTCGTATTCCTTAATTCCCAAAATAATTCCCAGGGCTATGACAATCAGCCCAAGGACAAGGAAGATATTTGCCAGGTCCCGCACCCAAGCCCAGGCATTATAAACAAGAGGATTGTCCGGACCGGTCATTGACATATCCAAAAAGTTAGGGCTAATTATCCATTGCAGGACTCCATAAGCCATCCCCAAAAGGGCTCCGATGCCCAAGATGATTAAATTGGAAATGGCTTGGATAATGCTGTTTGCTAAATTGCTTAACGCTCCTCCTATTGCTCCTCCTATTTGGTCAAACGGCCAAAATGCTTCAGCAAAAAACGGAAGAAATACAAAAAGAGAAACCAGCAACAAAATAAATAGAGAGGTAAATTTTTTAGTTGCCCTTTTCATCAATTTTATTATATGCTACAATTTACAAGAATACAAGAAAGATGTTTAAATTTCCACCCCTGACCCCTGAAACTATTATAATGCTTCCCTGGGCAGTGATGTTAGATGCAATCCCCTGGCTTCTGCTTTTGCTTGGCGTGGATGATTTCGGCATTCTTGATTTTGTGGGAATAATTACCATTGGACTTTGGCTGTTTTTGAGAAAAGGGAAAACAAGCGGCTTAAGAGGCAAGAAGAAAGGGGCTGTAGGTTTAATAAGGAGGCTGTTTACCGGCAGGTACCTCAGATTTTTGACTCCTATTGTTAATGAGATAATTCCTTATTGGGGAACGATTATGCCTTCCTGGACCCTTTCTGTTTATTTTAATTTAACCGAATGAAAAAAGCAATTTCCATTTTTTTTATTTTCTTCCTTGTTTTGAGTCCGCTTTTGGTTTTTGGAGTAGAAACCGAGATTGACTATCCCAATGTGTCAGGGACTGCCCCTTCACCAACCTCCGGCACCCCTTTCCCTGTCTATATCAAATACCTGTTTAATTTAGGACTGGCTCTCTCGGGGATTATTGCTCTTGCAGTTATTGCCTGGGCCGGCTTTATCTACCTTACCTCTACTGATAATCCAGAGAGAAAAAAAGAGGCAGGAAGAAAAATCCTTGCCGGACTTTTGGGATTAATTATTCTTCTTGCCGCCTATGCTATATTAACCACTATCAACCCCCAATTGGTTATTCTCTCAATTGGAGAGGTAGAGCCTGCTCCTACTTCCACCTTGCCCTCGCCTTCGCTTCCCACCAGCACCTTTGTTGAAATTCCCCTGGGCACCCTGATTGAGGATATTGGCGGAGAGGACCTCTCCTGTCTTAGATTTACCCCTCCGCCTAGCACCACAATAGAACTTTCAGACTGCCAGGGCGGCCAGTCCTTAGAAATGATAGACGACTCTCCCCTGGTTTTAACCTCTCCTCTTTCTCCACTTCCTGCTGGCACCTTATTGGTCGGAACTACCACCTTCGGCTCTGTTACCTATTACTACTATTCCTCCAGCACAAAGTTATTCTCAACCAGTTCCGACTTCCGTTTTTGTTATACCTATGATTCAAATGGAAATAAATCAGGAATCCTTTTAAACAAGGACCGCTATGACTGTCTGGCAAACCTTTTATCAGCCCTAAAAAGAAAAGCCGAGATACTAGAGGGACATATCTCTGACCTGGAGCTTCTTACTTCAAAACTGGTGCCTTCAAACCTGAAAACAGAAATCTCCTATCTAAACACCTATGCCGAGAACCTGAAAAATCATGCCGAGAAACTAAAAAATTATGCCCTCAACTGCCACTGCTACAATTGTACTAAATGTTGTAGTACGACGACTTGCGGAGCATGCACCTGTAATTGCAAGTGTTCAGGCGACCCCTGTCCTGACAGAAGTGATATGGAGGACCTCAGAAATAGAATCCTTCCCAGTGATATTGCTGATATTACCTCTACTGTTACCTCTACCCTTCCTGGTATCCTTTACTGGGAGAAGGAGATTAATAAAAAGAGGGATATGATTCGGGCTCTTATTTTTGGCGCCGACCCAACAATAGACCTATGGTATTATGCCACAAGTATGGACCCAAGGGTTACCCCCACTTTTATGCCCTTTAACGAAGGAATAATCCGGTTAAGAGAACATATTGACTATCTTCAAAGGCAACTTGACGATTTAGAAAGAGCCGAAGAAAAAATGAAATCTCCCTATGGCGACCGGCTTACCCTAATGGAGTTCTTGCGGATTAAAAAGGAACATCCCAGAGAGGTAGTAATTACTAGTCAGGCATATCTGGAAGGCCGATACGACATCACCAAATACTGCAAGCAGTCCAATTGCACTCACAGAGACAGCGAGGGGGTCTGTACCGATTGCGCTACCTCAACCGAGGGCAGGCTATGCAGGATAGAAAATGGGGTGGAGCAGTTTGTTTTTGATGGCGACCCAGCCACCTTTTATCTTAATGAAGACTATCTTGAAGAACCAGTTATTTTCAAAAAGGAAAAATGCACTATTGACCAGACCTTGGAGCACGGCTTCCCCAAGGGCCTTATTCCTATTGGGCAGGCAGTTGACCAGGCAGAAAAACTTGCCAATGACGCCCTGCCTCCTCTTTATGATTTTTACGACCAACTTGTCCTTATAAAAGAGAAAGCCCTTGATGCCAGAGAGCAGGCCTTTTTGGGGATTGTAAATGTTAATAAGCAGATTAAAGAGATAACCGGGGATGAATACGGCGTCTATGACGAGGGCAAAAGCACCCGCAATACAAATCCTTCTACCACCACCATAGATAAAATAGACACCACAGCCGAAACCGACTGTGAGATATATTATGCAAGCGGCTTTCGCCAATTAATTGACCTTACCAGCAAGGGTCCTAGCTCTACAGTTGATTGTGTAGATGAGTGCTGGCGTGTTTGCACTTCGGACTGCACGCCAAAAGATACCGGAAAATGCTGCAAAGAGGTGTGCAAAACGGTTACGGTTGGCAAGAAGAAGAAGAAGAAATGCCATTGCGTCAAAAATACCTACAAGTGCATATGTGAAACCTGCCACGGCACTGTCTGCCCCCGTGGCAAGATTCTTACTGCGTATAATAAGGTGGAAAGTCACTATAGTAGTTCCTATAACTATTATAAGGCTGCGGTGGCTTATTTTGACGCCGTCTCCACCGATCATAGCGATATTTTTGCCAGCCTAAGAACCCTTCCTACCTACAAAGATAATTTTATTAAGGCGGTGTTGACTCCGGATAAGGTTCTTTTCCGCTGTAAAATTTTGGACAAACTAAATATCGCCAGAGAAAGACTGCAAAAGTGCTTTACCGGATTTTCCTTCGCCTCCAAGGAAGGGAAGATAAAAAACAGGGTTTTTGGCGCTAGAATGGGTCTGCATCTGGAATACTCAGGCAAACTGGTTATCCTGCCCAACTTTCCTATTCCCGCAAAGGCCTATAATGCCAGCGCCTGTTCTCCTCCTTCCTGTCTCAATGCCTATCCCTACAACAGCGAGGAGTTAAGCGCAGCGGAGAGACAAGCCTGCTATAAAAATAAAGACAGCAGTGACTGCTGGGATGCCATCAAGGATTATTTAGAGGACTACTACTGCTGCCAATGGGTTCCCTAAAGAGGTAATGAGCGATTATGAAGAAACTTCGTTTTCTCATTTTTGCCCTTCTTTTTCTGCTTCCTGTTTTTGGTTTAGGGACCGAGATTGGTTATCCAAGCGTGCCCAGTGCTACTGCACCCACTACCACCACTACCTTTCCTGAATATGCCAAGTATCTGGTCAATCTCGCCCTTATTCTTTCTGGGGTTATTGCCCTTGCTGTTCTTGTTCGGGCGGGCTTTCTTTATCTTACCTCTGCAGGAAATCTTGACCAGATTGAACAGGCGAAAAGGAAAATAGTGGCTGGCCTTCTGGGACTGATAATTATTTTGAGTTCCTATCTGATTTTGTTTACTATTAATCCAGATTTGGTGGAATGGGGCCTGAAAACAAGGAAGCCGGAGCAGGGAATTTATCTGATAGACAAAGACGGCGAAAGATATTTTATAAGCGGTACTGCTGAAAAACTTTCCTATTCTAATATTGTTAAGGTTAAATTTTTGACTCCGTCCAGTTCCTTAATGGCGGTTTATCTTTATGATGAGGAGAATTTCAAGGGAAACGAGGAGAGGATTATAGATAAAGGAAGCCATAGGATTGATTTTGTAAGAATTGTTCATAATGTAAAATCAATTTACTTTCTGGAAAGTAAACCAGGGGTTTATCTTTGCTCTGCTATAACCGCTGAGGATGTTTGTCCCACCAGACCCTTTTATATTTCGGAAAGTATTGACAATCTGGCTAAATTCAATTTTGACGACAAAACAGACTCAATTCAGATAAGAAATTCTTCTACCACTGAGTATTACGCCATTCTCTTTGAAAAACCCGGTTATGTGAGCGATAATACTTGTCCATTCGTTTTTAATTCTATTGGCGACCTTCGCTTTTCCCTTGGCGATACCAACAATCCTCCAATAGGAACAAGCACCCTTTCTTCAATTGTGGTTTTTACCTATGAAAAGGGGAAGAAACTTTCAGGAGAGGTTGATTTTTACGAAGATGTCGGCTGTCTTCCCGGGGCGCTTTACACCTCTACTACTGTTTCTTCCTATCCTTATACCAGCATAGGTTTTTCTGCCACAAACCCCAGGTCATTAAAAATCATTGGTCCGGCTGGCGTCGTTTTAATGACCAAGGACCCCCTTGTTTCTGCCCAGACAGGCAGTTGTCAATTTTTCAGTCCTGAGGATATTGATGAGACAAACTGCGTCCGTAATTTTCCCAACACGATATATGACCCGGTAGACACAAACGCAAGGCCAAGGTCGGCCAGGGTAATACCCTATTTTCAATAAAATGAAAAAAAACCTTTTCATAGTTCTGTTTTTTATCCTTTTTCTACCTTTAGCCGGTTTCACTGTCAGTACAGAGATTGAATATCCAAGGGTGCCTAGTGCTACTGTGCCCACTGTTACTACTACCTTTCCTGAGTATGCCAAGTATCTGGTCAATTTCAGCCTTATGGTCTCTGGGATTGTTGCCTTGGGTGTTCTTGTCTGGGCCGGTTTTCTCTATCTTACCTCGGCAGGAAACCTTTCTCAGATGGAAGATGCAAGAAGGAAGATAATCGGCAGTCTGCTGGGCTTGGCAATTATTATCGGTTCTTATATGATTTTATATACCATTAACCCCCAGTTGGTAAGGTGGAATTTGGGACCAACAGGGCCAGAACAGGGCATTTATCTGATAGACAGCGCAGGCAGGAGATATTTTGTCAATGATACTAGCGAAAAACTTTCTTATTCTAATATCAACAAGATTGAATTTGTCAGCCCGACCAGTTCTCTTTTGGCAGTTTATCTTTATGATGACGAGGACTTTAAAGGAACCGAGACGAGGATTGTAGATGAAGGAAGCGGCAGTGTTGTCAACAGAGCCGTTGGCAAGGTAGAATCAGTCTACTTTCTATGGAACAGGCCCGGCGTTTATCTTTGTCCGACAACTCCTTCTGGCTCTCCTTGGTACATTTGTCCTACCAGACCTCTTTACACTGTTTCCAGCATTCCTGATCTAAGCCAGTATCCTTACGGCTCAGGAGAAACCTACGATAATGAAATAGAGTCCATCCAGATTATAGAGCCGGCAGATGGGGGATACTATAGGCTGGTTCTTTTTGACCAGCCCAATTATACAAGCAAAGGTGCCTGTCCCTTTTTGCTGGTGCCCAATTCTGTTTCTACGCCCGTAGGAACAGTTGGCCATATTGATGACCTTGAGAACAAGGCTAGCTTCAACAATGATCCTTCCATTGGTAAAAACAAACTTTCTTCGCTTATAGTCACCAGACATAGACCTGATGACCAGATATCGGGGACTGTTACCTTTTTTGACAAAGAAAACTGTCTTCCCGGGGCAGATACCATAGATTTCCCCATTCCTCCATATACAGTTCGTACAGCAAGGTGGTTAACAAGTTTGTCAGGGGAAAATTGGGACGATAGAATAAGGTCTTTTAGAATCAGCGGGACGGGGGGGGTTGTCTTGGCAAGCGACCCCAATTTTACGGGCCGTTGCCGATACTTTACCTATAAAGGAGGAAGCGATTACGAGGTTGATTCCTCTCGCTGCGTTACCCGTTTGCCTACCGAGATATGCGACCCCAATGATGCCCCTACCTGTCCCAGTAGTGTAATGGTCTTACCTCTTCCAGAATAAAATGAAAAAGGTTTTGTTCATAATTTTGCTTCTGCTTTTTATACCTGTTTTTCTTCTTGCCACTGGCACAGAGGTAAATTATCCCAGTGTTCCTCATGCCCCGACCCCAAGCGCTACTACTACCTTTGCCCAGTATGTAAAATATCTCTTCAATCTGGCAATCAGAGTAATGGGGATAATTGCCTTAGGTGTCCTTGTCTGGGGCGGCTTTTTGTATCTTACCTCAGGGGGAGATGTTAACCAGAAGGAGCAGGCAAAAGAAAAAATAGGCGGTGCTTTTTTAGGGCTTTTGGTTTTTCTTTTCTCCTATTTGATTCTATATACCATAAACCCAAAACTCTTGGAATTATCTCTTCAAGAAGCCGAACCAACAGGAGGAATTTATTTAATAGAGAGCAGTGGGAAAAGACACCTTATCAATGATACTACTGATGCTATGTCTCATTCTGGCATTACCCAAATTGAATTTGTTAGCCCCTCCAGTTCCTTAATGGCGGTTTATCTTTACGACGAAGCGGGTTTCAGGGGCAATGAAAAGAGGGTTAAAAATTCAGGAGGTACTGTTGCTTCTCCTCTTTCTGAAGTAAAATCGGTTTATTTTCTATGGAACAAGCCCGGGGTCTATCTTTGCCCGACAACCACCTCTCCAGCAGAAACCATCTGTCCCGCCAGGCCTCTTTATACAGACATTGACATCCCTGACCTAAGTGCTACAAGTCCCTATTTTGACAATATCACCCAATCCGTCCAGTTCGCTTCCTCTTTTCAGGCAGTTTTATTTTCCGACCCTGGCTATGAGGGAATGTGTGCCTACTCTTCCTCTTCCGAAAACATTCCTGACCTTTCTGCCCCAACCATCAATGGCTATAATAATCCTCCCCTTGGCACAAGCACCCTTTCTTCCCTGATTGTCTCCAAGGCAGAAGGGGATGTGGAGATTACCTTTTATGATAGATTTGACTGCAAAGGCGGTTCCTGGACAACCACTACTATTGGCAGGTGGATTGACCTTTCAGCCACTACCAGCATAATGTTTAGCGATTCCCGGCCTGTTTTTGAGAATATTGTTTCTTTCAGTTTTGGAGGAGATGGCAGTGGAGCGGTTCTCTTAAACACCGATGAAAACGCCACCGGCACCTGTGAGTTTTTTGAAAAGCCGAAAGGAAATACGAACTGCGTTCCCAATCTGGTAGGAGAGCCAGTTTATGAGTCAACACCAGAGCCGGAAGACCCCGGCAATCAGACAAAAAAGGTCCGCGCCTTGATGATTTTAAGACATCAAAGGTAATTTATAGTTTTATAGAGCAATCGACTTCAAACCAGCCTTTGTCTAACCCGGTCCACCCACTTACCCCAATTACCTGGAAGAAGAGATTGATAATTACCCAGGCGCAAAAGATAATAAGAAGCCCGACAAAAACCGAACCAATAATTGACTTCGCCTGGCTAAGGGTTTGGGGTCCGCCGGGCAAAAATTCCATCACTGACATAATATAAAGAAGGCCAGCAAAAGCCAGCATTAAAGCGGCAATTACTATTGATATCTGGAAGATGAAATCCAGAATTGCGTCTAACATCACAAAGAAGTGGCAAAACTGGCAGGGGACATATTTATTATATTCTGCTCCCACTCCACATATTTCTTTGTCCTTCTGGGTTTGGGCCACTGGAACTTTTACGCATTTGCCACAAGGAACCAGTCCCTCATATTCTACCGTGTGGCCGTCGGCCCTATAGGTTCTTGCTGCCAGTCCTGTCAGGGGGAAAGCCAGAACCCCTAAGATAAAAATTAAAAATAATAGTTTTTTCATAGTGAACAATAACCTAATTTCTCTATTTTAGTTTACATGTGCTATCTAACCACTTCAGTAACAATTTTTGACAATTTTTTCTTTGCTGAGGTATCTTGTTGAGGTGGAGCATATCGCAGCCGAGCCCCAGAAGGAAATTGCGTTTTGGAAGAAGGTTTTAAGGCTCGGTCAGATTTTGGAAGCGCCTGGGAATAAATTCTTTTCTACTACTTACCGCGACTTCGTGCTCCCCGAGGCAAGATGCCTCAGCAAATTTGTCACCAAGGCGGTTAACAATTACAGTTTACAGCATTTTGTTAAATTTATCCAGTCCCTGATTTTCAGGGATTCCGGCCTTTGGCTTGGCTGAATTCCGTTTTTCAAGAGCCAGATTCTGATTGTTTCTTTGTCCATGTTTAGCCCCTGGGATAAACTATTGAGCAGTTGCTTTCGCGGCTGAGAAAAACCAGTTTTTAAAATCCTGAAAAATTTGCTCAGGTCTGATTTAGGAAGAGGAGTTGGCAGGGGTCTTGGCTTTATTTTGATTACAGCGCTGTCAACCCTCGGCTTGGGCAAAAAGGAATTTCTTGAAACATAGGAAACAATTTTGACCTGGGCATAAAACTGGACAGAAGTTGCCAGGAGATTCATTTTTGGCGCCTTGGCGCAAATTCTTTGAGCCACCTCCTTTTGAATCACCAAAACCATTAATTCAGGCGGATTTTCTGCCTCCAAGAGTTTTCTAATGAGGTGAGAGGTTAGGTAATAGGGGATGTTGGCTACCACCTTGAAGGTTTGAAGGCCCAGATCCGAGGGTTTGAATTTTAGGATGTCTCCTGTTAGAATTTTGACATTCTTTGCTTCTTTTATGCTTTCCTTTAGTATCTCGGTCATTTTTGGGTCCTTTTCTACAGCAATAACCTCTTTTGCCCTTTTTGCCAGTTCCTTGGTTATGGAACCAATTCCGGGACCAATTTCCAAAACAACATCATCTGCCTTGAGGTCAGCCGCCTTGATTATTTTTCTCAGGACCTTTTTATCAATCAAAAAATTCTGGCCTAGTCGCCTTGAGGGTGTTATCCTATATTTTTTTATTATCTTTCTTATTGATTCCATATGGCCAAAACAACATTCAAGCGTAAAACGTAAAGCGCAAAAGGCAAAGCTACAGCATAAAACTTAAAGCTAAAAAAGAAAGGTTTTGCTTTTCGCTTTAAGTTGTAGTTTTGCGCTTTGCGCTTTGAGCTTTGCGCTGAATTTTGGTTTTTTTGGAAATTGGATATTGGAATTTCCTTAACTACAATTATAACACGAGGCTTGACATTTTACTTGTTTTAGGTGAAAATAGAATTTAGGCATCTTTATTTTATGTGTTTCAAAAATCCTTTTTTCTGTTTTGGGAGCCTTTCAGCGGTCATCTTTGTTTTTCTACTTCTCAGTCCCCTGCCAAAAGGACAAGACAGTTCCTTTCTGGCTTTTTATCCTAATCAAGAAGCGAAGGCAGATCTTTTCTTGAATCAAGAGATAGCCAATCCTCTGGAGGCTTCTCAATTGTTGTTTTCTCGGGAAACGAGTTTACAGGGTACTTCTCCTGTTTATCTATTTCATCCCCAATCGCTGGCTTCACTTTTTGGACAAGAAGAAAGGAGAGAGATTCAGGAGTATATTGTCAAAAAGGGAGATACAATTTGGTCCATTGCCAAACATTTTGGCATTTCTTCCCAAACTATCATTTGGGCAAATGACCTTAAAACCTCTCAACTTAGGGTAGGCCAAAAACTGACTATTCTGCCGGTGGATGGTGTCTTGTATTTGGTCAAAAAGGGGGACCGCCTTGAAGATATAGCCAAAAGGTACAATGCTGACCCCAAAAAAATTGCTGAATTCAACAACATTGAAGAGGGCAGCCAATTATTTTTGCAGGAATTGTTAATTATTCCCGGAGGGAAAATGCCTTCTCAGACTGGATCTCCGGGCAAGACGCCTGTAAGAATTTCCAAATCCTCTCCCTTTAAAAATTATTACCCCTGGGGTTATTGCACCTGGTGGGTTGCCCATAAGCGGCCCATTCCCCGTTATTGGGGGAATGCCATTGACTGGCTAAAGAGTGCTAAAAGAGACGGATTTAAGGTTTGCGAGGGGAGTACCTGTCCGCCCAAGGTGGGGGCGGTAGTTTCTTTAAGAACATCCCATCCCTTGGGGCATGTGGCTTATGTTGAACAGGTAGAGGGAGATACCTTGGTTATTTCTGAGATGAACTACTGCAAATTTGGCAGAATGAACTGGCGCCGGCTAAAGGTGGGCGATTCCCGCATTAGAGGATATATTTATTAGGGCGTATAGATGTCTTTCGCCCTGTAGGAAACGGCTTCAGCAAGATGGTCAAATGATATCTTCTCAGAGCCGTTTAGGTCGGCAATGGTTCGGGAAAGCCGGAGAACCCGATGATAACCTCGGGCTGATAACTTGCCTGAATCTACAAACCTTTTTAAGAGGTCTTGACAGCGGTTATCAATAGGACAGTATTTTTTTATTTTTGAGATAGGTATTTCAGAATTAACAAAAAAGTTCTCTCCCTTGAATCTTTCTTTTTGAATCTCCCTTGCCTTAATTACCTCCTCTCTTATTTTTGAACTATATCCCTCTTCCTCTTGACTGCTTAATTTCTTATATTTTACATGGGGCACATTTATAAACAGGTCAATCCTGTCCATTAAAGGCCCTGATAGTTTTCTTCTATACTTTCTGATTTGAGATATGCTGCAGGTGCATTTTCTTTCCGGATTGCCAAGATATCCACAGGGACAGGGATTGGACGCTGCTACCAGCATAAATTTTGCTGGGAATGAAGAATAATATTTTGCCCTTAGGATAACAATTTTCCCCTCTTCAATCGGTTGCCTTAGGGCTTCTAATACATCACGGTGGAATTCTGGAAATTCGTCTAGAAATAAAACACCCCGGTGAGCCAAGGTGATTTCTCCGGGCCGAGGCGGGTTTCCTCCTCCAATTAAAGCGACCTCGGAGGAGGTGTGATGGGGACAGCGGAAGGGTCTTTGCCCCATAATAACCTTGCCTGGAGGCAAAAGACCGGCTACGCTGTAGATTCTTGTAACCTCTAAGGCTTCCTCAAAGGAAAGAGGAGGCAGGATTGAGATTATCGCCTTGGCAAGTAGTGTTTTTCCTGTTCCGGGAGGACCTAACATTAAAAGATTGTGGTTGCCTGCGGCGGCAATCTCAATGGCTCTTTTGGCGTATTCTTGACCCTTAATGTATCCTATGTCCACAACAGCCTTTTGGTCAAAGAGAAATTGACGGGGATTTATGTTTTGGCTTGGGGCTTCTTTTCTGCCCTCCAGGTAGTCAATTGCATCTTTGAGGGTTTTCAGCCCGACCACCTTTATCCCTTTTATTATCTGCCCCTCGGGAGCGTTTTCTTCTGGTAGGATTAGTTCTGAAAAGCCCTTTTCTTTGGCTAATTGGGCAAAGGAGAGTGTTCCCTTGATGGGTCTCAGCCTCCCGTCTAGGGCAAGTTCACCGAGAAACAACTTGCCTTTCGGAGAAAATTTAATTTTGTTGTCTGCCAAAAGGTAAGATAGGGCAATAGGCAGGTCATAGATTGAACCTTCCTTTTTTATATCAGCCGGAGCCAGAGAGACAAGAACCCTTTCCGGCTGATGATGGGGAGAAGGATAACCGGATGATTCAATCGCTGTTCCCACCCTCTCTTTTGATTCTTCAACAGCCTTATCCGGAAGTCCAACAATCTCAAATCGCCGGAGACCGTAGGAAACATTGGTTTCTATTTCAATTATCTGGGCGTCTAAGCCCAAGAGACAGGATGAATAGACCTTAGAAATCATTTCTCCTCTTTTTGGGGCTACAAAGGCCTATGCCCCGCGGCGATTCTTTCTAAAGCGACGACAAGTTCTTTTATTTGGGCATTTAATTTTTCTTTGGTTCTAATTAATTCTTGATGGTTTTTCTGTAGTTCTTTGAGTTTAGACACTATGTTTTCTTTTTCTTTTTCTATTGCCCACCTTTCTTTCTCTCTCGCTCTTCTTTCTTTTTCTAAACTCCATCTTTCCTTTTCTATTTCTATTCTTTCTTCATCTTCGGCTACGCTCTCTCTTTTTTCTATCTCCCTAACTCTGCTTTCAATTTCTTTTTCCCTTGCTTCGGCTTGAGCAATATTTTTTTGTATTACTCCCAACCTCTCCTTTATTTTTTGGGTTTCCATTACTAGAGAGTGAATTTTCCCTTCTATCTTCTTTTTCTCCGCTGTAATGTTGTTAATTTTCATTTGGAGGTTTGCTCTTTTTATTAATGTTTTGATTCTTTTTTCCTCTTCTAAAATTTTTGAATATCCAGGATTGATTTGAAAGAGAGCCTCTTTGTATTTGTTTCTTTTTTCTTCTAACTCCCACCTTTCGGTTTCAACAATATGCCTTTGGTCTTCTATTCTCCATCTTTCTTTCTCAATTTTTTCCTTTTCTTGAGCCGAAGCAATCTGCTCTCTTTTATCTAATTGCTTTTTCTTTTCCTCTATTTCCTTTTCCTGCTCCGAAATTGTCTTTATTTGTTCATCTATGCCGCTTATTTCAGCCAATAGATCCTCTCTCTTTTTTTCTATTTTCTTTTTTGGCAGACTAAGCTCTTCTAGTCTTTTTTCCAGTTTCTCTATCTCTTCTTTTAGTTGCTCGTTTGTTTTCGAGGGCAGAGTTGAAGGGTAAGAAGGGGGAACCGGCCTTGCTTCTTTTACTCTTTCTTCCTTTGGCATTTCCGGTTCCTTTTTTTCTTCCGGCTTCTTTTGTTCTTCCGGCTTCTTTTGTTCTTCTTTCTCTTCTTTTTTTTCTATTTTCTTCTCTTTTCCCTCCTCTTTCTCTTTTTTTTCTATTCTTTCCTTCGGCATCTGCACTTTTCCTTTCTTTCCTTTTTTGGAAAAAACCGCCCTTTCAATGTCTTCCTTCATTGTTCTTATCTCTATTTCTTCCAATTCTTCTTCATTTTGATAGTTATCTTCTTTCATAGGTTTATTTTGGAGGTGTTGATTGCTCTTTTGGATTTTGTTTTTCCAATTTGCTTCTTTTCTCTATTTCTTCCATTCTTTTGATGATTTCTTCAAAGCCCCTTTCTTTCTGGGTAGGAGGTGGGGCTTGGACCTTTTGTTTTTTTGGTGGAGGCGTGGCTTCTTTCGGCGATGGTGGTGGTGTAGGCGGCGGGGGCGGTGTAGGCGATGGCGGTGTAGATACTACTTCTTTTTTGATTTCCGGTGGCGGCGTAGACTTTGCTTCTTTTTTGATTTCCGGCGGCGGGGGTGGTGTAGGCGATGGCGGTGGCGGCGTAGGCTTTGCTTCTTTTTTGATAACTACCTTTGGCCGCCTGGGTACTGGTTTTTTTATCCCCAAGATTAATTCTAATTCATTCTTTCTTCTTTCCAAGGCTTCTTCTTGTTCAACCAGTTTTTGGTACTTGGCCTGCAGTTTTTTTAATTCTTTTTCCTTCTCTGATTGAGGTTTTGTAATCGTCCATTCGTTTTCTATTATTTCTTTTCTTTTTCTCTCTAACTCCCACCTCTCCGCTTCTATTTTTCTTCTTTCTGTGGGCGTGGCCCTTGTTTCTTTTTGTTCAATTTCTTTGATTGTGGCTTCTATTTTTTTTCTTTCATTTTCCATCGCCTCCAGTTCTTTTTTGAAGGCCCTCTTTTCTCTGATAAATTTTTCTATCTCATCCCCCAGTTTCTTGAGAATTCCTTCAATTTCTTTAATTCTAGCGGTAACCTGCATGTACTCCTGCCTTGCCAGAAGTAGTTTCAGTTTCTTCTCTAATTCCTCTTTTCTTTTCAGTAATTTTTGATGAGCAATTTTATTTTTTCCTATTTCTCTGCTCAGGTTACCAATTTTTTCCTGCAATTCCCACCGTTGGATTTCGATATAGTGCCTTTGCTCTTCCATCTTCCATCTTTCTTCTTCTATCTTTCTTCTTTGCTCAGAGGTGGTCGATGTTTTTTCCTGATTTTCAATTTTTTTCTTTTTTCTTTCAATTTCTTCTTCAATCTCCAGAATTGGAGCAAGTTCTTTCCTTAGACGGGCCATTTCCTTGACGAGACTCTGTTTCCTTTCCTCTAGTTCCTTTTTTTGAGCCAGTATGGCTTTTAATTCTTCCCTTGTTTCCCTTTCTTCTTTTTGAAGGTCTTCTTTTGTTTTCGGCGTCTTTATTATGTTTGTTTCCTCCATTTTTTGGTTGTTTTTTTAGCCCTTTTCTCTTGTAAAGAAAGGTTAATCCTTCCCTGTTCGTCTATTGATATAACCTTTACTGTAACCAAATATCCGATTTTTACCACATCCTCAACCCGGTTTACGTGATAAGGGGCTAATTGAGATATATGAATTAGTCCTTCTTTTCCCGGGAAAATTTCAACTATTGCCCCAAAGGGCAGGATGCGGGTTACCTTTCCCTGAAAGATTTCTCCAACCTTTGCTTCTCTGGTAATATTTTTAATCCAGGCTAAAGCCTTTCTCGCAGAGTCTTCTTTTTCAGCAGTGACAAAAATCCTTCCTGAATCCTCAATATCTATTGAAACATCGCATTCGCGGCTAATTTGATTTATGGTTTTTCCTTCGGAACCGATAACCAGGCCAATCTTTTCAGGGTTAATCTGAAAAGAAAAGATTTTGGGAGCAAATGGAGAAAGTTTCGGTCTTGGTTTATCCAAAACCTCCTCCATTTTTTCTAAAATTTCTAATCTGGCTTTTTTCCCTTGAGCAAGAGCCTTTCTTAAAATCTCCTCGTTTATTCCGTCAATCTTGACATCCATCTGGATAGCCGTTATTCCCTGTTTGGTTCCCGCTACCTTAAAATCCATTCCTCCATAATGGTCTTCTGGTCCTTGTATATCGGTTAAAATTTTAAAGTCATTTTCGCCTTTTATCAAGCCCAGAGATATTCCAGCCGCCGGTCTCTTTATGGGAACCCCGGCGTCCATCAGGGCTAGAGAGGAACTACAAACCGAAGCCATTGAGGTCGAACCGTTTGAGGAAAGAATTTCAGTAACTATTCTTATAGTGTAGGGAAAAGTTTCAAAGTCGGGAATAATGGGGAGAAGCGCTCTTTCTGCCAGCATACCATGGCCGATTTCTCTCCTGCCTGGAGCACGAAGAGGTCTTACCTCACCAACTGAATAGGGAGGAAAGTTGTAGTGGTGCATAAATCTTTTTTTGCCGATAATTTCCATTCCCTCTAACAGTTTCATATCCTCAGGCCCGCCCAGGGTCAAAATAGAGAGAGATTTTGTTTTTCCTCTTTTAAACAGGGCCGAGCCGTGGGTGCGGGGAAGGATTCCGGCGCGGCATGAAACGCTTCTTATTTCATCCAGCCCTCGGCCGTCGGGCCTCTTTTCATTTTTGAGGATGTTTTCTTCAATTGTTTGTTTTACCTCCTTCTCAAAAATTTCTTCTACCTCGTTTTTTTTCTCTAACTCCATTGAGGGATGTCTTTGTTCAACAAAAAGCCACATTTCTTCCCTTATTTTTTTTATTTGTTCGTCTCCCTCTTTTGTAGAGGCGAGAGAGGATAACCTCTCTTTTAGAAATCCTTTTATTTCATTTTCGAGCTCTTGGTCTCTTGGCTTTTGGGGCAGTTTGATTTTATTCTTTCCTGTCCTTTCAATAATTTCTTCTTGGAACTTAATAAGTTTTTCTAAATAGGGTTTGGCAAACCTAACTGTTTGATACAGTGTTTCTTCATCTGCTTCCTGGGCTTCGCCTTCCAGCATATTTATTAAAAGTCCATCTTTGCTTTTAATGCTGCTTAGGCACAGGTCTATTTCTGGTTTTTCCCTTTGCTCATAGGTAGGATTGACAATGAAGTTTTCTCCTGATTTTGCTATCCGCAGGGCTCCTAAGGGTCCATTCCAGGGAATATCAGAGGCGCCAAGAGCCAGAGAGGTGGCTATAAGTCCCAATACATCGGGATCGTTTTCTCTGTCCCAGGAAAGACAGGTGACAATTACCTGAACCTCGTGATTTAGATTTTGGGGGAATCGCGGTCTGATTGCTCGGTCAATCAGCCGGGCGGTAATAATGGCTTCGTTGGTTGGCCTGCTTTCTCTGCGGATAAATCTTGAGCCAAGAATTTTACCGGCGGCATAGTACCTTTCCAGGTATTCGACACTAAGAGGAAGAAACCCCTGGTTTTGGGCCTCCTTTTGAGACATTGTCACTGTGGCCAAAACAACCGTGTCTCCATACCTCAAGAGACAGGACCCATTTGCCCTTTCTGTAAGACTGGTCATATCGGCGGTCATTTCTTTTCCGTTAAACTGCAGTTTAAATTTCATGTCTTTTTAAGAGATATTTTTGGGGATGGGCTTCCAGATCAATAAATTGGTCAGCCGACTCTTTTAGTTTTGAAGAGGTAGATCTTCCAAAGGCAATTACCTCAACCCTTTTACCTTGGTTTTTTAGATATTCTACAAGTTGAAGAAAATCACCATCGCCGGAACAAAGAACAATTGTGTCCACCGAGGAAGAAATTCTGATGGCATCAACCGTGATGCCCACATCCCAATCCGCCTTTTTTAGCCCCCCATAGTATTCTTGGAGGTCTCTAATTCTTGTTTCAATGCCTAGTTTAGCCAATGCCTCAAAGAATGGCTTTTCCTCCCCCGTTTTTGTCCGCACAACATAGGCGAAAGAACGGATTAGACTTCTTTGCTTAATAGCAGATTTTAGAACCTCCCGAAAATTAACCTTGGCTCTATATAGATTTTTGGCTGAATAATAAAGGTTTTGGACATCTATCAGAACTGCTATTCTCTGAGCAGAGTATTTTATCGGCATAATAACTAATCCTTAATCTTCTTCTTCAGTCCTGTTTTCTTGACAACCTGTTCATATCTTTTCTTGTCCTCTTTTTTAAGAAGATTGAGGAGCTTTCTTCTTTTTGCCACCATAGTTAAAAGACCCCTTTTTGAGTGGAGATCCTTGGGGTGTTCTTTGAGGTGGGAAAGAAGATAATTTATTCTTTCAGAAAGCAGACCTATCTGAACGTCCAGAGAGCCGGTGTCCGAATTATTTAGCCGATATTTTTCAATTATTTTTTTCTTCTCCTCTTTGTCCAGCATACCTTTTAGTATACCACAATTTCTAAAAATAAAAAAGACCTAGGGGGCTTGACAAATTGATTTAATTTTTGTAAAAAGGGGGGCAGAAAATTCTTGCTCTTTTGACTTTGCAGTCTAAATAAAAAATAAAAAAGGTCGGCAAATAAGAATGGGGGAAGGTTTTTTATCCTTCTTCTCGGATTCTTATTTATGTTTAAATTAGAAAGACAGGTTTTTGTTCAAAATCAATTAGATGAGGATTACTACGATGACTACGAAGAGGACGAAGGAGGATTAACTGAAGGCCTAGACGAAGAAATACCCGAGGAAGACGAACTCTAATCAGTTTCAGCAAAAGCGGCCCTGTTAATTAAGAGGCCGCTTTTTACTTAATTTTTAAGAAGTTTCTTCTTCCTTTCTGCAGAAGCATTCCTTTTTTTATCTGAAGCACCTTTTTCCAATCCTCTTGGATTTTTCCATCAATTTTTATCCCCTTTTGCAAAATCAATCGCTTCGCTTGGGATTTGGAAGAGCACAGGCCGGTTTTAACCAAAAGTTCAAGGATATTCATTTGACCGGCATCTATTTTAACCTCAGGTACCTTTGAAGGGAGTTCTCTTTTTCTAAAAATCCTTTCAAACTCCTCTTGGGCTTTTTGCCCTGCTTCTTTTCCATGATAATAATTGACAATTTCCCGTGCCAACCTGGCTTTTGCTTCCCTGGCTTTTGCTCTTTTTATTTCTTTAATCTCTTTAAGGGAAAGCGGGGTTAAGAGTTCAAGATAACTGGGAATTAGTTTGTCGGGGATAGACATAATCTTCCCGTACATTTGATCAGGGTCGTCTTCAAGCCAGACGCAGTTGCCTGAGGTTTTTGACATTTGCCTGCCATCTGTTCCTAAAATCATTGGACAGGTCAAGACAAATTTTTCTTTTTTTCTCATTTTTGCTAATAATTCTCTGCCAATTAACATATTGAATGTTTGATCAGTGCCTCCAATCTCAAGGTCAACATTTAGAAAAACCGAGTCGTATCCCTGAAACAGAGGGTATAAGATTTCGTGTGCCCATACCGTCTGTCCCATTTTCAGCCGCCTTTGGAACATATCTCTTTGGAACAATTTTGCGGCGCTGATATTTGAAGCGATTTTAACAATATCTTTATACCTTAATTTCAAAAGCCAGTCGCCGTTGTATCTTATTTTTACCTTGGAAAAATCCAAAACCTTTCCTGCCTGTTTTTTCCATGTCCTGATATTTCTTTTAATTTCTTCATCTGTGATAACCGGCCTGCTAGTCAAACGAAGCGAGGGGTCTCCGGTTAAAACTGTGCCTGTGCCGATAACCAGAATTGCTTCCTCTCCAAGGTCAGCAAATTCCTGAAGTTTTCTTAGGGCAATGGTATGTCCAAGGTGAAGCCGTGGAGCAGTGGGGTCAATGCCAAGATAAACCCGTATTCTTCTCTTTTTCATCAGTGCCTCAAGGGCTTTTTTACTGGGGAGAATTTTGTTTACACCCCGCGAGAGAACCTGCTCAATTTTTTTGGGGTTTATTTTCATTGTCCTTTATAATAAAATAAAAGAGTTGCTTTGTAAAGTTTTTACCTATCTGAAGGTCCTGTCAAAAGGGGGTCTGGCAGGTAGGCTTTATTTTTATTTATGGCTAAAAGAAGGTTTTACCGAAAGGTTTATCAAAAAGGGAGGGGAAGAAGGAGGATAATTTTTATTTTCAAGGCTTTTGCCTTTTGCCTTTTGCTTCTTATTTCTGGCGTCTCTTTTCTGTTTTTCTACTATGGGCGCGACCTCCCTCAGCCAGAGGACTTTAATGAAAGGGAGTTGTTCCAGTCAACCAAGATATACGACCGCACCGGTAAGGTTTTGCTTTATGAAATTTACGGCGAGGAAAAGAGAACCTGGGTTGACCTGGAGAAGATACCTGACTTTCTTAAAAACGCAGTGATTGCTACTGAGGATAAAAATTTTTACCGCCATCCAGGTGTGGATATTAAAAGCATCATAAGGGCAGTAATGATTGACCTAAAACTGGGCCAGCCAATTCAAGGAGGCTCTACAATCACCCAACAGTTGATTCGCTCCTCTTTTTTAAGCCGGCAAAAGACCATAAAGAGAAAGACCCGAGAGGTGATACTGGCCTTAGAACTTGCTCATAAATATTCCAAGGACCAAATTTTAGAATGGTATCTCAATCAGATTCCCTTGGGCTCCAACTGCTATGGTGTGGAGTCAGCAAGCGAGACATTTTTTAAGAAATCAGTTTCCGACCTCTCCTTGTCAGAGGCAGCCACCTTGGCTGCCTTAATTAGAGCGCCAAGCTACCTCTCTCCCTATGGCAAACATAAAGACAAATTAATAATAAGGAGGAACTATGTTTTAGATAGGATGGTTGAGGAAGGTTATATTACCGAGAAGCAGGCGGAGGAGGCGAAAAAGGACAAGTTAAGTGTTAATCCTATCCGTCAGTCCATTAAGGCGCCTCATTTTGTTTTTTATGTGAGGGACTATCTAATGAAAAAATACGGAAAGGAGATAATTGAAACAAAGGGATTTAGGGTTTATACCACCCTTGATTGGGAACTCCAAAAAGAGGCAGAGAAAATTCTTAAGGAAGAGGCAAAAAAGAACAGAGCCTACAATGCCTACAACGATGCCCTAGTGGCGATTAATCCCAAGAACGGTCAGATTTTGGCGATGGTTGGCTCGGCTGACTGGTATGCCACCTCATCATTGCCCAAGGGATGTAAGCCGAGGGAGAACTGCCGTTTTGAGCCAAAATTCAACATTGCCACATTAGGGAGGAGACAGCCGGGCTCTGCATTTAAGCCTTTTGTTTATGCTACCGCTTTTCAGAATGGACACAGCGACAAAGAGATTGTAATTGATGAAAGGACCGACTTCGGTGTCTGGAACGGCAAGCATTATATCCCCCAGAACTATGACGGCAAATTTAGGGGGCCGGTGACCCTACGAGAGGCGCTGGCGCAGTCGCTGAACATTCCCTCTATCAAGGTTTTAATTAATATGGCGGGTATATCAAAGAGTATAGAAAATGCCCGAAAATTTGGCATCACCACATTAAACAAGCCGGATTCTTTTTACGGTCCCTCAATCGTTTTGGGAGGAGGAGAGGTTAGACTTCTTGATATGGTTTCCGCCTACGGAGTTTTTGCCACCGAGGGATTAAGAGTTCCTCCTGTTTCTATTTTGAGAATTGAAGACCCCCACGGCAATATAATTGAAAAACCCGAACCCACTCCTCGGAGGGTCTTGGAAGAAAAGCCAGCGCGACTTATAAACAGCATCCTTTCCGACAACCAAGCCCGGGCTCCATTGTTTGGATATCATTCAGCGCTTTATTTTAAGGATTATCAGGTAGCCGTAAAGACAGGAACAACTAATGACTTTCGCGATTTCTGGGCTATTGGATACACTCCTTCCATTGTTGTTGGGACCTGGGTGGGAAATAACGACAACAGCCCTATGCGCGGCGCTTTTTTAGCCGCCCCTTTGTGGAGGAAATTTATGTTGAAGGTTTTGCCTACTCTCCCAAAGGAGAGGTTTACCCCCATAGCTCCGGATACACAAGAATGAAGAATTCTTCCTCTCTCTCCTCCTGGAGGAGGAGGAGGATATATCAGACCATTACCAGAGTTGGTGGGCAATTTGGAGAAGGGTTTGAAAAGTGGAGTTAAGATAGAAGTTTTAGGAAAACAAAAGATTCTTTAACCTTATTAATTTTAGAGAGCAGTTGTTATGTGTTTTTTATTGGCATAACAATGTAGAAATAGTTTTCTGTATTGTCGCTGGGTTTTATTATTGCCGCTCCCTCTGGTCCATTAAGCCCAAAAAAGACCTCTGAACCTTTAATGCTTGATAGCCCCTCGGCAAGAAATTTGGAGTTAAAAGATATTTCCAGATTTTGCCCCTTTACCTGGGCACTTATATCGGCTTTGTATTCACCAAGTTCAGGGTTCTGGCTAAAAATCCTTACCTTCTGCTCTTTTGAGCCAATCTTCAATTTAATCTCGTTTGTCTTTTTTCCAAAAAGAGATGCTATCCTTATCTGTTCTAAAATTTCCTCCTTCTTAAAGATGACCTGGGTTGAGAATTTTTTGGGAAGTATCTCCTGATAATTCGGATATTCTCCTTCAATTAATTTTGAAACCAATTGAATCTGGGGATGGTCTGTTTCTTCCATTGGCAGTTCAAACATTACCTGGTTGGAAGATGCCTCTAATTTTAACTGCCCTTCTCTTTCTCCGAAGATGCTGATGGCTTCTCGGCATGTCTTCTGGGGAAGGATAAATGAACACTCCTCCGCGCCTGCATTTTCAATAGGTAGTTTTTTCTCTCCCAGGCGAAAACTATCGGTGGCGGCAATTGTGAGTTGTTTTTTTTCTAAGGAAAAATATACTCCGCAAATTTCAGGCCGGGAAGAGGAATAGGCTGAAAAGCCGGCTACCTGGCTTAGCCCCTGGCTGAATAATCTGCTGTTAATCAGTGCAGTGACGCCTCCCTTGGCTTGTGGTATGATGGGAAAATCTTCCCCGGCAAACCCTTTTATTTGGGTTTCCCGTCCGTTGCGTTTTATTCTTAAGGTTGCGTCTGTTGTCTCAATCTCCAGATTTCCCTTGGGTAGAAGAGAAACGAAGTGGGAGAAAAGTTGAGCCGGAACAGCAATTTTGCCCTCTCCTTCGTTTTTGGCTAAAATCCACCACTTTAGCCCAATTTCTAGGTCGGTTGCTTCTATGCAGAGAAAGTTTCCTTCTGTCTTTAGTAAAACATTGCTCAGTATGGGCAGAGAAAGCGATTTTCCTGCAACCCTTTCAAGGGCAGCAAGCCCTTCTTTAAGTTTCTCCTGAAGCAAGGTTATTTTCATTGTTTACATTATAGTTGTTTAGAGAACCAAATGCAATACAGAAAAAAATGCGCCTGGCCGGGCGCATTTTTGGAATTTTTGGAGAGGGGAGACAGTCCTGACAAACTCGATTTTACCTTTAAGGCTGGGCTCGGACAAAGCCAGTGAGCTCAATCAATCTCCTTTGTCAATGACTGCTGTCCTTTTGAGAATGAATCTCTCACCCCCCTCTCCGCGCATTATTATTAACTATCCCAAAATTTTTGTCAAGTATTTGGCCTGTTTTTCTTTTGGGCTACAAGATAGAAATTTGAATTCTCGCTTTTTTTCTTTCCTAAAGAAAATTCTCCTTCTTCTATTGTTTTAAGCCCTGCCATTTCTACCGCTTTTTTCAGCCCGTGCTTTGTAAAGCAGTGAAAGTAGCAATCATTTATTCCCTGCCAGTTTGTTAAGATGTCTCCGAATTCAAGTTTGGTTTTCCCCAGAATTTTTAAGAGAGCGAATTTCAAAATTAGTTTTCTTTTCTTTCTCTTCTTGGCAATGTTCCAGACGCTTAAAATTAAAAGTCCGCCCATTTTGAGCACCCGCTTCATTTCTTTCAGAGCCTGGGCTCTGAATTTTTGAGAGGGGATGGCGTGAAGAAGGGCTATGGCATATACCCTGTCAAAGAAGTTTTCCGGGAACGGCAATTTTAGAACACTGGCAGTTTGAAATTTTAGTTCCGGGTGTTTTTTCTTGGCAATCTCAATTAGTTTTTTTGAGACATCCACGCCAAAATACTCTCCACCTCTTTCTCTAACGAAATCAGCATACTGTCCGCAGCCGCAGCCCGTGTCCAATACCTTGTCGCCGGGCGAAATGTATTTATCAAACAGAAATCTTGCCTCCTTCCATGGCTTTGCCCTTCTTTTTGAAAATTCAGAGGCAATCAAATCATAGTCCCTTTTTGTTTTCTCCAAAAGATATCGGGCGTATTTCTCTTCCATAAGATAAATGTACCCCTTCAGTCAGGAAATTTCAAACAATTTTGTCACCAATGAGGATATTACGGCATTGCAGAATAATATCATTGTTGGGTGGCTTGTACTTATTTGACTTCAAAACCAAAATAATTTATACTTGAAACCAAGTAAAAAGGGCGAATTTAACCCCTGAGGCCCAACCTATGGAAAGGTCGGGATTAAGAAATTTAATTTATTTAATATGAGAGAAAAATATCCTACACCAGAACCGGGAAGGGAAGAAAAGGAAAAAGAATGGGCAGAAAACAGAGCCACAGAACTGATTGAGAGATTTTTAAGAAGTAAAGAAGAGACGGAAATAAACAAGATAAGAGATTTGTTAATGAGATTTGAGGGACTGAATAAGGAGGAAGCAACTGAAAGGGCAGGTCAAGAAATAATGAGAAGAAAAAAAGAAAGAGGACAATGGATATTAAACCAAGAGAAAACGGAGAGGGAAAGAATAGAGAAAGAACTCGGCGGGGAACTTGAGGGACTTCCGCCTGAAGAAAAAGAGAAAAGAATAGAAAGAGAACTAGAGGAGAGAGAGAAAGTGGTTTTAGATTTCCAAGCCCGAAACCTGCTTAGCGATGCTATATTATATGAAGGGAAGTGGTCAGAAGATTGGCCCAAACGAGAGAAAATATTGGAACATGGGTTAAAGGTAGCCAAGAACGAGGTAAGAAAGCAATGGGAGGAAGAGAAAAAGATGGCAAAAGAAGGATAACCTAGTTGTTTTATATTCCGCGGTGGCGCAATGGTAGCGCGGGTGCCTGTTAAGCACTAGGTTGCAGGTTCGAATCCTGCCCGCGGAGCCAGACAGGAATCTTTGAAAAATTTATATCCTTTTGCGCCTCGCGCCTTCGGCGCTCGGCGCTTAAATTGGGCAGATTTTCGAGTATTTTCCACGCGGAGCGTGGAAAATATTTTATATTTCGGTCTAACAGAATAAGGTTCGAGCCAATTCTTTTTAAAAATTCTCGTTTTTCTTCCAGATTTCCTTTTTGAGCCACAATTTTTGCTTGATTTGAAGCCAAAATAAACTTTTTTGAAAGTTCGAGCCACCGATTACCCTCTCTTTCAAAATTCCTCAATTTTTCTTCTAATTCAATCTTTTGATTGAGGATTTTTTGTTTAGCTTTCAAATATTCCTCTTGTGAAATCACTCCTGCTAAATAACCATCTAAAAGTTTTTCTAATTTTCTCTGGCAATTTCCAATTTGAGATTTTAAATTTTGGACAAAAGAAAAATCAGCTCGGGCTTTTTCTTGTTTTTCTTTTTCTAATTCAACAATCATCTTTTCAACCCAAGCCGATGGCAAAGAAAACTTCAATAAAATTTTTGAGATTTTTTCAACCAGCAATTCTTCTCTGATATATCTTTGAGAGCAAGGAACTTTCTTTTTAGTACAGCGATAATAAATGTGTCCCTTTTGAACTTCTGAAGTTATAGCACAACCACATTCTCCACATTTAAATAATCCTCGAAAAATATGAGTTTTCTTTAATCTTTTTATTGGCCGGGCTCTATCTTTTAAAATCTTTTGGCATTTATCAAAAAGTTTCTTTGAAATTATTGGCTTGTGGCTTCCTTGATACAATTCTCCCTTATATCTAAAAACTCCATAATAAAAAGGATTTTGTAAAATGTTTTGAATTACAGAAATTGATAATTGTTTTCCTTGCCGGCTTAGTAAACCCTCATTAGTGATAATTTTTTGTAAATCTTTCAAAGAATAATTACCGGTGGCATATAATTCAAAAAGTTTTTTCACTAATTTAGCTCTTTTTGGATCTTTAACAATTGTATGAGTTCTTAAATCATTAAGATAGCCAAGGGGAGCGTAGCCCGGCCATTCGCCCCGTCTTAATTTTTGGCGCAAACCTCTTTTAGTATTTTCTGAAAGATTATCAACATAATATTTACTTTGCCCAAAAGCAATATTTAACATAAACTTCCCTTGAGGGGTTGGCTCAAACCAAAAAGTAGGAAATTTTAATTCTTTGATTTTTCCAATATCCAAAAGATAAATAATTCTTCCACCATCGACTGAATTTCTTGCCAAGCGATCCGGATGCCAAGCTAAAATTCCATCGGCTTCACCTTTTTCGATTCGGGAAAGCATTTTATTAAAAACTGGTCTCCCCGGTTCTTTAGCAGTTTGTGATTCAATAAAAATATCTACAATTTCTAAATTTTCTTTTTTGGCGAATTCTTTCAATTCGGTAATCTGGGCTTCAATAGACAAAACTTGTCTATCTGGTTCATCTGTTGATTTTCTGGCGTAGAGAAAGAATTTAGTCATATTATTGGTTAAAAATATTTTTTTCACCTTCGGCGAAAAAATACTCGAAAATCTGCCCAATTTAAGCGCCGAGCGCCGAAGGCGCGAGGCGCAAAAGGATATAAATTTTTCAAAGATTCCTGTCTGGCTCCACCTATTGAACAAAATCCGAACCTTTTTCAAAGAAAATCCTGACGCTGATTTCTGATTGCCAGCCCGCCCTACGGGCGGGCTGGCAGAGTCCGCTTTCGCGGACCCCACCCATAATTCCGAAAAGGAGTTGCCTGACGGCAACTGCCAAAGCCAGCAAAAATTTCTACATTATCTATTGGCGGGCGGGCGATAAAATTTTTTCTTTTAAAAAGGTATTAAATTTTTGCTGGCTTTGGCTAAAAATTTGCTTTCGCAAATTTTTTCCTTTTCGGATTTTGCCCACCCTT
>Ga0190306_1000006_pt1 | contig 114678 bp, 115 predicted proteins | sample 48700734_MG_FD_161657 | JGI IMG/M metagenome (GOLD analysis project Ga0190306, IMG submission 161657) | Hydrothermal vent sediment bacterial communities from Southern Trench, Guaymas Basin, Mexico - 4870-07-3-4_MG | ecosystem: Environmental > Aquatic > Marine > Hydrothermal vents > Sediment ... | reverse complement strand
GAGGGAATTTCTCATTTAATTCATGCGGCGAAGCGGAATGCTGATATTGCTGTCTTTGTCCACGATAATAGAAACTTTGCCCTGACCGTTTCTCAATTTACTGCTACCTCTCCCAAGGGATTTAAGGGAAGTTCTACCCCCGGGGGGAGCGTTGAGGAGCCATTTAACCCGTTGGAGTTGGTGATGGCCTCAGGCGCCACCTTTATTGCCCGAGGATATGCCCTAAGGGTTGAACACCTCAAAGACCTTATCAAAAAAGCAATTTTGCATAAGGGATTTTCTTTTTTGGAAATTCTTCAGCCATGTATTACCTTTTTTGACAATCGTCAGTTTTATCAAGAAAGGATTTACGAACTAAATGGTCCTTTTTCAAAAGCGAAGGCAGAGGAGAAGATCAAGGAATGGGATTATAAAAACGGCAAAAATAAAATTCCTATAGGTCTGTTTTATAAGGCAGAAAAGCCGACCTTTGATGAACTGATTGGTTGAATTAGATTGGATATTGCATGTAGTTGCTAACCACTTTGGTAGCAAATCTGCTGAGGCATCTTGCCTCGGGGAGCACGAAGTCGCCGTAAGTAGTAAAAAGAAATTTATTCCCAGGCGCTTCTATATCTCGCCGAGCCGTTCATACCTTTTCTGAAACGCAATTTCCTTCTGGGGCTCGGCTGCGATATGCTCCACCTCAACAAGATGCCTCAGCAAGGAAATTATCAAGAATTATTACTAAATTGGTTAGTACATATGATAAAATCAAAAGAGTCAAAAATTGAAGGGCCGGAGCAGGAAATTTCAAAAGGCGCTGAAGAGAGAGAAAAAATGCCGAAAGTGCCTGAAGCGCCAGAAGACAAGGAAGCGGAAAAAGATTGGGAGAGATTAAAAGAAATTGAAGAGGGGTGGAAAAAAGAGGAATTAAAGACAAAAAAAGAGTTACAAGAAGAATTAGAGAAGGCACGGCAGAAGGTGGCCCAAGCTAGAGAAGAAAGAGAAAAGAAAAAAAATCTAATTTTTAACAGGATAAAGGAATTCGTGGGGCTTTCCAGTGGTGAGTTAATAAGATTTGATGACCTCATTTTGGACAATAGGGAAGAGGCTTGGCGGTTAAGAGAGGAGGAAGCAGAAGGAAACAGGAAGATAATCGCTACTGCCGCTGGCATAAAGTCAGAAAGGGCAAGGGATTTTTTGAAAAGGGCAGTGGAGTCTAAGAAGAATTGGGGGGTGGTAAGTGTAGGTTTGATTTACAATGATTCTGCGTGGGCAGATGAGATAAGGAAGCAGTTGGCTTCTTGCAAGGTTTCTCCGATAGTGGAAGGGACAATCAGGTTCTTGAACTGGCACAAATCAGAGAGGTTTTTCAAGCGAAGACTGGTTCTCAGTCAGATACTGGGCTATAGATTTTTTCTTCCGGGGGATTTGTTGTTGAGCGAGACAGGGGTGCCGGCTAGCAACCAGACAAAGCAGGAACTATGGAGAAAATTTAAGGATGCCTGGCCAGTTGAGGCAATTTTGTGCCACCTTGGCGATTCTTCAATTGAAGCCCAAGATATGGTCAAGCAGGTTTACCGCACAGACAAGAAGCGTTTGAGATGGGCATATGAAAGATACGAAAAGAGCATTGAGACCTAGGGTTGTTTGTTTTGGGGGAGGGAATGCCTTGCCTCATGTTGTTTTGAAAGAACTTAAAAAATATCCCTTAGAAATCACCTCTATTACCTCAATGGTTGACGACGGCGGTTCGGCCGGGGCATTGAGAAAGGAGTTTGATGTTCTTCCGGCCGGGGATATTAGGCGCCACCTTTTGGCTTTGGCAGACCTGCCGAAAGAAGAAAAATGGAAAGAAAAACTCTGGAACTTTAGATTTGCTAAAGATATTGAAATTTCCCCGGGCCATTTTGGCCATAATTTTGCTAATGTCTTTCTAGCAGGCTTAGAAGTCAACCTCGGTTTTGAAAAAGCCTTAGAAGTTTCTCACCGGTTTTTGAATGTAAAAGGATGCTGTCTTCCCGCTACCACAGACAAGGCCATTTTGTTTGCCCAACTGGAAGATGACAAGGTTATTGAAGGAGAATCTGAGATTGACCTGGGGCAAAATCACAATCGAAGTTTAAAGATAAAAAAGGTTTTTTTGAAACCAGAGGCGGTCGCCTTTGGAGAAACCCTGAGAGAAATTGAAAGGGCAGATATTATTATTATTGGTCCCGGCGATTTTTATTCAAGTTTGGTTCCTTGTTTTTTGCCAAAAGGAATAAAGGAAGCAATTGGAAAATCAAAAGCAAAAAAAGTTTTTATCTGTCCAGCAATGACAAAATTAGGAGAAACCCAGAATTTTTCAGTAAGGAACTTTTCTGATGAAATGGAAAAATATATTGGTAAAGATTTGGACTTTGTGATTTATAATAATAATTTACCAAAGGATAGAATTGAAAGATACAAAAAGAAAAAGGGGAAGGAGTTTGTTTTAGACCCGCCTAAAATTGATAAAAATTTAGAGAAAGATAAATTTATTGGAAGAAATCTATTATTTGATAAAGGTCCGATTGAATACAACCCTAACAGGGTCGTCAGGTTAATCTTGGAATTATGCAGGCAGTAGTTTTAGCCGGAGGAAGGTGTTCAAGGTTTTGGCCCTTAAATAAAAGGCACAAGACCCTTTTGAAAGTAATGGGGAAGCCCTTGATTTTTTATACGATTGAGGGGTTGAGAAAACTAGGGATAAAGGAGATTATTGTTGTCCAGGGAGCCAAAAGAGAGGTTGAGGAAGAGTTGAAAAAATATAGATTAGCGGATTTGAAAATTAAATATGTGGTTCAGGCAAGACCCAAAGGAATGGGAAACGCCTTGTGGCAGGCAAGAAATTTAATTAAGGGGCATTTTTTGGTCCTAAACGCGGAAAGGGTAGATATTGAAGAAATTATCTCAAATCTCAAATCCCAGGTGTCAGGCCTTAAGGGTTTATTGTTTGGACAGAAGACAGAAAATCCTCAATTATATGGAATGGCGAGAATTAAGGGAGATAGAATCTTGGGGGTTGTTGAAAAGCCAAAGAAAGGAAAAGAGCCGTCTAACATAAAGGTTATCGGGGTCTATCTTTTGGAGCCGAAATTTTTCAATTTTTATCAGAAGGTAAAAAAGAGGCAGTATGATTTTGAGGATGCCTTATCTTGTTATGTGAAAAAAAATTATATAAGAATTAAAATTTTAAGAAAGTCGGAGAAAGAAACGCTTTCCTTGAAATATCCTTGGCACCTTTTTCAGGTTCAAAGATATTTGTTTGATAAGTTTTTGAGGAAAAAAATTGAAAACTCGGCAAGAATTGCCAAAAGCGCCATTGTTAAGGGCAATGTTTATATCGGAAGGAATGTAAAAATTTTTGAAGGAGCGGTAGTCAAGGGTCCCTGTTATATCGGAGACAACTCGGTAATAGGCAACAATTGTCTGATAAGGGAATATGTGGATTTGGAGAAAAATTGTTTGGTTGGGGCAATGGCAGAGGTTTGTCGGTCAATCTTTCAGGAAGATGTTCATTGTCACTCCGGATACTTTGGGGATTCAATCTTTGGAAGAAGATGCCGTCTGGGAGCAGGTACTATCACGGCAAATGTAAGAATTGACAGAAAAGAGATAAGGTCAGGGGTCAAGACCGGTTTGAAGTCTTTAGGAGCAATCTGTGGGGAAGAGACAAAAACAGGAATTCATTGTTCTTTTATGCCGGGGGCCTTGGTTGGCCCAGGCTCTCAAATTTATCCCCAGGCATTGGTAAAAGGAAATATCGGTCGATAGTCACTATTGTAATTGCTAACCACTTTGGTAGCAAGTTTGACAAGGCTCTTTGCCTCGGGGAGCACGAAGTCGCGGTAAGTAGTAGGAAGAAATTTATTTCCAGGCGCTTCCAAAATCTGACCGAGCCTTACAAACCTTTTTCTAAAACGCAATCTTTTTCTGGGGCTCGGCTGCGATATGCTCCCCTTAGTCAAGACGCCTCAGCAAAGAAGAAATTATCAAGAATTGTTACCAAAATGGTTAGATAGGCAATATTAAATCCAATGTTAATTTTTTGTGCTACCTATCCTGATATAATAAAATTTGATAAAAAGCCCAATGAGGACTTTTTTTTGACTTCAAAGAAGAAGCCCATTTTTGCCGTGGCTGATGGCGTTACCCAAAGCCATTTTGAGGATAAAAAATATGCCTATCCGGCTGGAGCAAGGGCAGCGGCTGAAATTTTTTGCCAGACCGTAGTGGAGTATTTAGAGGATAATTTAGAGCCAAAAAAAGATATTATTGAAAAGGCATTTGATTTGGCTAATGAAAGGATTTGGGAATTAAACAAAAATGAGGGTATGGTTGGGAAACTGGATTATGTTGTTTATGACTACTTTGACACAGTAGGGGTAGCGGGTTTTTTGGTGGAAAGGAAACTTTTTTATGGTTATGTGGGAGATTGCGGTTTGGGCGTTTTTGACAAAAATAACAAACTGAAATTTCAGACTACAGATATGGTCAAACCAGCAGTTGAGAGGGCAAGGGTTCTTTATAAAAATTGGGCTAATTTTGACAAAAGGGAAAGAACTAGGATTTTTCATAAATACTTTAGAAACAATCCCTCGGGCAAAGGATATGGCAGTTTCAGCGGAGAAAAGGGGGTGAAGAAATATTATCAGATTGGTTGCTTGCCGGTCAGTCCTGGTGACCTTCTCGTTTTTTATTCAGACGGGTTTGTTGAATATCTCAAGATTCCCTGTTTTCTTGAAATTTTAAGGAAAGGGGATAAAAGTGCCTTAGATGATTTTACCCTTAAGAAAGCAAGAGAGAATAATGAAAGGTTTGGTACTGACCGCACCCTTATCGCTGTTTCTATATGAGTTCTGTTTCCAGGCAGATAAAAATTTTAGGCCTTGCCTTTTTGCTGATATTTTTGGGCTTTAACGGCGTTCAGCAGTATGTGACAGTTTATTTTTCCCAGGCAGGGTTTTTTAGGGTTGGATTTTATTCTCTTGCCTTAATTTATCTCTTTTTTATTTTCAGCGAGCCGGCGGCGGCTGTTTTTATTTCAAAATATGGAGCAAAGAAGGCCTTGCTTCTTTCCTCTCCCTTTTATTCAATTTTTATCTTTGCACTTCTCTTAAAATCAGTTCCTCTGCTTTATATTGCTTCTGTTTTATTAGGAATTGCCGCAGCATTTCTTTGGACTGCTCAAACGGTTTATCTTATTCAAGAGAGCCCTGAGGATTCTTACGGAAGAAATTCGGGATTTTTCACCTTTTCTCAATCACTTGGTTCGGCCCTGAGCGTTTTTGCCTTGGGTTTTTTAATCAACCGGCTTTCTTTCAGCGTTCCCTTTTTACTTCTCTCTTTCTTTCCCATTTTTGGATTCTTTCTTTTTTGGAAATTGAGGGAAACGAATGAGACAGAAGAAAAAAGGAATTTTAGTCGGTTGAAATTTCTTAAAAGGGCCGCCTGCAGCAAGACGGTTCTAAAACTATCTCCTTTCTTTTTTAGCAGTAGTTTTGTTTTTGGTCTGGTAATCGGGATAATTCCTATTCAGATTGAAAGGACCCTGGGCGTTACCTTTGTTGGGATTTTATCATCTTTGTTTTTTGTTCTTCCAGTTCTTATCTCTTATTTTTTCGGTTGGCTGTCTGACATCAAGGGGAGAGGGGTTTTAATTTTTGTTTCTTATATTTTGCTTTTTTTAGGCCTTTTCTTTGCTTCTTTTGGCATAGGTCTTTTTTTAATTTTAGGGATATTTCTTTTAGCCATAAATTCAGCCCTTTTAAGGCCGGTGGGCATGGCTCTGTTTGGGGACATTAGTACAAGGCAAAACCTTGAGTTTTTGACCGCTGTTTTTTCAATATTTCAGGTTTTGGGGGTAGTTTTGGCTCTTTTGATTTCCAGCCAATTTTCAATAAAAATGATTTATTTGATTTCTATAGCGGTATCAGTTGTTTCTTTTGTTTTTGTTTTGCCTCTGCTTACCTTGGAGCCGAGGCAAATAAAGGAGGAAATTGCCAAAGAGGTGTGTTAAAATTGAAATAAGAATAATGGAAATTGTAAGGATTTCAAAAGGAAATTTAGAAAAAAACGTTGAGGTGATAGCCCAACAGATAAAAAAGGGAGCGGTTTTGGTTTTGCCTACTGATACTGTTTATGGATTAGTAGCAGAGGCAACAAATGAAGAGGGGGTAAAAAAAATTTTTCGGATAAAGAAGAGACCCAAGGGCAAGGTATTGTCTATTTTTGTCAGAGATATAAAAATGGCAAAGGAATTTGCTTTTATCAACAAAGAGACAGAGCAATTTTTGAAAAGGGCTTGGCCGGGCCGTTTGACAGCGGTTTTAAGGGCAAAGCCGAGAGCAAAGAGATTGTTTGTCTTTGGTATTGTTAATTCGGAGGGGAAAATTGGCTTGCGGATTCCAAAATACTTCTTGATTAACCGTCTTCTTAAAGAGTTAAATCTTCCCTTAACTGGCACCTCGGCTAACATTTCCGGCAGACCTTCTCTTTCGAGGATAAAGGATGTTCTTGAGCAATTCAAAGATAGAAGGCATCAGCCGGAGATAATTGTTGATGGAGGAGACCTGCCAAAAAGGAAGCCCTCGGTAGTTGTTGATTTAACAGTTACTCCTCCAAGGGTTTTGCGAGTTTGATTTATGTGTAGTTGTCAAGTGTTTTGGTAACTAATTTGCTGAGGCATCTTGCCTCGGGGAGCACGAAGTCGCGGTAAGTAGTAAAAAGAAATTTATTCACGGGCGCTTCTATATCTCGCCGAGCCGTTCATACCTTTTCTAACACGCAATCCTCCTCTGGGGCTCGGCTGCGATATGCACCCCTCAACAAGATACCTCAGCAAGGAAATCATCATCAAGAATTATTGCTAAATTGGTCAGTATAGTACAATTTATGATTGTTTTAGGAATTGAAACATCTTGCGACGATACAGGAGTTGCCCTGATTGAAGAAAAAAGAAACAGGTTTGAGATTCTCTCTAATGTTATTCTTTCTCAGGCAAAACTTCATAGGCAATATGGCGGGGTTTATCCTTCTTTAGCAAAAAGAGAGCACCAGAAAAATTTGCCCATTGCTTTCAAAAGGGCGTTAAGGGAGGGCAATGTTCAAAAATTTGATTTAATTGGTGTAACAGTGGGACCCGGGCTTGAACCCTGTTTGTGGCAGGGGATAAACTTTGCCGTTGATTTGGCAAAGAAGACAAAAAAACCGATTGTCCCGGTCAATCACATTGAGGCTCATATACTTACCAGTTTTATTGATAAGAATTTTCAAGATTTGATTTCCAATTCTCAAAAGTTGTTCCCGGCTGTTTGTTTGCTTGTCTCCGGTGGTCACACCGAACTGATTTTGATGAAATCAGTCGGAAGATATAAATTATTGGGCAGGACGCGAGACGACGCAGCCGGGGAGTGTTTTGATAAAACAGCCAGAATCCTGGGACTGGGATATCCTGGCGGTCCTGCCATTGCCAGATTGGCTAATATCGATTCTAAACCTGTCAGAGCCAAAATTAAATTGCCTCGGCCGATGATTTACCAAAAAAACTATGATTTCAGTTTTGCCGGATTGAAGACCGCAGTTTTGTATGATTTTCGGAGTCGTTCTGAAAAAGAGAGAACAGAAAAAAAATATATTCGGGCAATGTGCTCTGAGATTCAGCAGGCAATAATAGATGTTTTGATCAAAAAGACCCTCAAGGCGGCAGGGGAGTTTGGGGCAAGGTCAATAATTTTGGCTGGCGGCGTAGCAAGTAACCAGGAGTTAAGAAGGCAGATGAGAGAAAGAATAAAAAGCCAGATGCCCAAGGTTGGTTTTTTTGTTCCGCCAAAAAATTTGTGCAACGATAACGGAGCAATGATCGCCTTAACTGCCTTTTTTCACCAAGAGATGGCAACCAAAGATTTGCAAAGAATAAAGGCAAATGCTAAACTAAAGTGTACGAATTAGAGACGTTGTTTACAATATTCAATCGCTCGGAAGGATAATTTTAGGAACCGCTCGCTTGAACCATGCCCGCTCGGCTCCGGAAGTTCCTAAAAATTACCTTCCTCGCTCTTAAGTTAGGGAGTGTAACAACGCTGAGAATTTTTTAACTGAAACTATAAAGAATGAGGGCATTAATCAGTGTTTACAACAAAGAAGGAATAGTTGAGTTTGCTAAAAAACTAAGAGAACTGGGGTGGGAGATTATTGCTAGTAGGGGGACGGCAAAAATTTTGAGGAAGGCAAAGGTTAAGACAAAGGAGGTTGAGGAGATTAATGGTTTCCCTCCGATTTTTGGGGGCCGCTTGAAGACAATTTCTCCCCAAATTGAGGGGGCCTTGCTTTTTGACAGGAAAAATAAAAAACATCAAAAGGAAGCAAAAAAATTCGGCATAGAGCCCATTGATATGGTTGTCTGCAATTTTTATCCGCCGGAGAAGGGAATTGACATTGGCGGTCCAACAATGGCAAGGGCAGCGGCGAAGAATTACAAATATGTGATTGTCATTGTGGAGCCAAAGGATTATCCGAGGGTAATTGATTTTTTGAAAAGAAAGGGAAAGGTTCCCTTATCCTTCAGGTTGAAACTGGCAAGAAAGGTTTTTTTGAAAACGGCAAGATATGACAGGGCGATTTTAGAATTTATAGGAAACAAATAGATTAAACTATGGACAAAGTTATTCCCCTTAAGGATAGATTAGAAATTGTCCTGAAAAAGGTTTTTGATACAAGGTATGGAGAAAATCCTCATCAGAAAGGAGCCTTTTATGTTGACCAAAAAGAAAAAGACCCCTTAGCAGTTCAAAACTTCAAGAAACTCCAGGGCAAGCAACTTTCTTTTAACAACATATTAGATATTGATGCCGTGGTTAGCGCTCTCTCTGAAATAGAAAACGGCAGGCCTTGCTGTGTAGTGGTAAAGCATACCAACCCCTGCGGAGCCGCCTATGGCAGGGATATCAGGGAGGCATATTTGAGGGCTTGGTATAAGGGAGATTCTTTAGCCGCCTTTGGCGGAATTATTGGGCTAAACCGGAGAATAAACAGGAAACTGGCTGAAGCAATGATTAAGAATTTTTTTGAGATTCTATTGGCTCCGGCAATTGACCTGTCGGCTTTGAAAATTTTTTCCAAGAAACCAAAGATAAGGATTTTGGTCAATTCCTATTTAAGAAATCCCAAGAGGCAGAAGGGAGTGGATATCAAAAGGGTCCGGGGAGGATTTTTGCTTCAAACCCCTGATACGATGAGGATTAGCAAAAGAGGCATAAAGCCGGCAACAAAGAAAAAGCCAAGCAAAACCCAGTTAAAAGACCTTCTTTTTGCCTGGAGGGTCTGCAAGGTTTCCAAATCAAACGCTGTAGTTTTGGCAAAAGAAGAAACATTGATTTCTTCCGGTGTTGGTCAGCAGGACAGGAAGCGCGCCTGTCAACTGGCAGTAGAGAAGGCCGGGGAAAGGGCAAAGGGAGCAGTTGCCGCTTCCGATGGTTTTTTTCCTTTTCCAGACGGACCAGAGGTTTTGATTAGAGCCGGAATCAGGGCTATTATTCAACCGGGCGGCTCAATTAGAGACAAACTGACAATTGACCTTTGCAATAAATACAAAATCCCTATGGTATTTACCGGCATAAGGGGATTTAGGCACTAAATGCGCCGACCAATATCCAATATCTAATTTCCAATAACCAATAACCAATTTCCAATTTCCAATGGCCAAATGTTAATTGAAGATTTGACTTGATTTTTAGAAGGAATATAATAAGAGCAGTATGAGCAATAAAATAATTACGAAAGAAGAAACCCAAGTGGAGAAGATTTTATTTAGACGAAGACAAGGGATTATTAGAAGAATAAGGGAATGGAGAGAAAGAAATAAAAAGTATTTTAGGAATTGGGATTCGGTAAAGGTTATCCGTGCCTTAAGAAAGACCAATGGTCGTCCTTGATACTTCAGTTATTGTTAAGTGGTTTATAGAAGAGAAAGGCTCAGAACGAGCCTTGCTTTGGTTAGAGAAACATATCAAAAAAGAGGAAATTATTTTAGTTCCCTCTTTATTTTTTTATGAGATAGCCAATGTATTAAGATATAACAAGAGGCTACCCACCGATGAGATCTTAAATCTTGTTGAGGAATTGTTTCGTTTGAATTTGAAAATTGAAGAAGTAACTCCAGAGTTAATTATGAGAGGGGTAGTATTAGCCCGAGAGAAAAATATCAGTATTTACGATGCTATATTTGTTGTATTAGCAAAAATTTATCAGTTATCTTTTTATACTGCTGACGAAAAGTTATATAAGAAAGTAAAGGGTTTAGGTTTTGTGAAGTTGCTGTAGTTTGGTCATATCCTGCCAATGTTAAATCTAATAAATACAAAAGTAATAAAAGAATCAAAATGCAAATCTCAAAATGACAATTCAAAATGCAAAATGAATTTTTCGCCCGGAATTTAGAGTTTAGGATCTAAAATAAAATAATAATTTTGAATTTTGAGATGTAATTTTGAGATTTGAGATTTGAATTTTGAGATTTAAGATTATCATTTTGATTTTTGATTTTTGAATTTTGATTTAAATTTGTAATTTTGACATTTGACATTTGAGATTATAAACATATGTTTCGTCTTTTGGATGGCAGAAAACTCTCTCGAAAAATTTTGAAGGAGGTAAAAAAGAAGATTGAGAAGAATTCTCTAAGGTTAAGATTGGCAGTGGTTCAGGTGGGGAAAAATCCCGTCTCTGAGGTTTATATTAGAAACAAGTGTCGGGCGGCCAAGAAGGTGGGGATGAAATTTAAGGTCTATCGTTTCGCCAGCGGACTGGGGACAGAGAGGTTGAAAGAAGAAATAAAAAAGATATGCCGGAACCCCAGAAACTCAGGAATAATTATTCAGTTGCCTCTACCTAAGAAATTTTCTCAAGAGGCCTTTTTGAATTTGATTCCTTGGAAAAAAGACATTGATGTTTTATCAAGCGGGGCGCTAGGAAAGTTTTATCAAGGAAGGTCAAAGGTTATTCCTCCAACCGTAGACGGCATTTTGGAGATTTTGGAGGGCTACAAGATTAGACTGAAGGGAAAGAATGTGGCAGTGGTAGGAGCGGGCAAACTGGTGGGGCTTCCTCTGTCCATAGAACTGATTAGAAGGAAGGCGACCATTTCAATTCTGAACGAGTTTACCAAAGACCCATCTTCTTTTACAAAGAGGGCCGACATCTTGATTTCCGGAGTTGGAAAACCCGGCTTGATAAGGGGAGACATGGTCAAAAGGGGAGTGGTAATTGTTGATGCCGGGACAAAGATGGTGCAAGGGAAATTAAAGGGCGATGTTGACTTTCAATCGGTTTCTAAAAAAGCAGGTTATATTACCCCGGTTCCCGGAGGGGTGGGTCCTCTGACCGTTGCCTGTCTTTTGAGAAATTTAGTGAAACTTAATTTAAACCGCTGACTATTTTTTTGTTGGTGCGGTTGTACAGCCAATCTTGGACTTTATTCCGGTTATGATTTGGCTATATAACAAAATTAACCTTGATGAGGATTCTCTAGGTTGTTTATGATTTCACAATTATTCTATCAAAAGGTCGATTTTAGCCTTTACAAAAATCAATAACTTTATACGAAGACATTATGGAGATAAAAGAATTATTAAAAACAGCCAGAGAAATCTGGGGTGATCAACACCTGTCTCTTTCTCAAATTATAGTAAGCATGGGTAAGGTTTTTGGCGATATATGTCGATGGGAAAGAAACTACGGAAGAGACAAAACTACCCATACCGATGAAGAATTGAAGAAAGAATTAGGCAATATTATTTTTTCAACTATTAGATGGTGTGATGATTTAGGATACGATCCTGAAGAGTGTATTCGCTTATCTATTGATTGCCAAAAGGAATTGAGTGAGGAATTAAAAAAGGAAGGAAAATTATAGTTCGCCGGGGCCGACTCTTTTCGCTATTGCTCGGCCCTTTGCTACCATAATGTGATGAACAATAAAGTTTTAATCATAAGTTTGGTTATATTTTTCATCTGCCTTGTAGGTAAGATTCTTTTGTGGCAGAGATTATCTGAACCTCCTATTCCTCCGGCAGCGGCAGAAATCTCCAAAGATAATGCATTAGAATTGGCAAATCAATCTCTTGGGAAAAAGTGCAATCTCAGTTTTTCTCAAATTGAAAGAGTAGGTTGGACTAAAGCGCTGGATATTGAAGACTTAAAAAGGGAGATTTGTCCAACAATAGATGGGTATAATGAGAATGAAATATGGAGAGGTAAAGTCCCTTTAGATGAGAATATAGAAATTGTTGCCCTTGTAGGAGTTTATGGAAAATTTGTGTGCCTCTATGGTTTAGACAAGAGAGCGGCTCCCGGGATAATGTCCGTGGATGAAGCTTGCGCGCAATCTTTCGCTAAGCCGTCTGTTGCTAATCCTGCTGCAGTTTATTGTGAAAAATTAGGATACAAGGACGAAATAAGAACTGACCCTAAAACTAAAGGACAATATGGAGTATGTATTTTCCCTGATGGAAGTGAATGTGAGGAGTGGGCTTTTTATAGAGGAAAATGTGGACAAAAATTTACCTTTTGCGAACAACAGGGATTTAGGATAGAGAATAGAATTGACAATATGGGTACTTGGAGTGCAGAATATGCCGTTTGTGTTTTTGATGATGGTTCCGAGTGCTTGGAACAAGATTATTTTGATGGCAAATGCAGTCCTTCTGAATGTAAAAAATGGAAAATGTCAGAAGGTGGGTGTGTAAAATCTCAATGATTTTTGCCTGTCTTCACCTCAAATTACTTTGCAGTCTTGATTTTGACTCCGTCAAAACTCCCCTGAGATCTGATTTAATGGCTTTTTGCCAGTCATCTGATTGGCGGCGCGGCTCGGCTCTTACGATTCTCTCAAGGTTCGAAAGTCAGGTTTTTGTGCCGGAGGAGGGAGTTGAACCCTCAAGGGCTTGCGCCCACGGCATTTTGAGTGCCGCGTGTTTACCAAATTTCACCACTCCGGCCTGAAATAAAGTTCAAAGCTCAAGGTTCAAAATTTAAAACTACATCTTCCTCTTGGGTTTTAATTTAAATCTCAAAACTACAAATTAAATGCAAAATGCAAATATCAAAAATCAAAATGAAAAATTAAAATGTAAAAAAGAATTATTTCTTTCCTTTAAGGGTTAATACACTTGCGCCAATTACTTTTGATATTTCATCTGCTTCTTTTAAAAGCTGCTTTGTCTCTGCTTTGAACTCGGGCATGCTTTCTCTTATTAGGATTAACCAGTATTTTGTTTCATTGGCTGATTTTAGCGCAATCTCAAAGAAACGAAGGTAATCCTTTCTTGAACTGGATGACTTAGCCTCAACCACATTAGCTCCAATTGAAGTAGCTGACCGAATTAACTGATCGATTATTGACCAAAGTATTCTTTTAACTTTCATTTTCTCACAAAATTTCAGAATCCTTATTGAAAACCTGATTAATCTTCTAATGAAATCCTCTTTGAATTTTTCTTTTTCATTTTTCATTTTGCATTTTGATTTTTGATTTGGTTTAGCTTTGAATTTTGGTCATTGTTTCGAAATTCGGATTTTTATCTAACATTTGGCATCTAGGCACTTTATCTTTATTTTGCCATATTTTTTTCAAAATCGCAATTTTTGTTGCTGCATTTTATTTTCTTTCCTTTTTCAACCAAGGGTGAACCGCACTTGGGGCATTTTTCTATTTCGTTTTTTGAATTTTTACAGGGTTTGTCCCACAGGGCAAAGTCACATTTCGGAAATTGGTCGCAGGCGTAGAAAATCTTTCCCTTTTTTGTCCTTTTTTCCACTATTTCTCCTTTGCCGCATTTAGGGCATTTTATTTTTAGGCTACTTTTTTCCAATGGTTCAGTATATTTACATTTGGGAAATTGAGAACAAGCATAAAATTTTCCATATCTTCCCATCCGCAGAAGAAGAACCGAGCCGCATTTTGGGCAGATTTTTTCCGTTTTTTCAACATTCTTTTTTACCAACTCATATTTTCTCTTCAGGTTTTTTTCAAATGGCTGATAAAAGCCTCTGACCATATCAGTCCATTCTCTTTTTCCCTGGGCGATTTCATCTAATTCTTCCTCCATTTTTGCCGTAAAGCCGATGTCCACGATTTCTGGAAAATGCTTTACCAAAATATCATTGACCGTTTTTCCAATCTCGGTGGGCTGAAATCTTTTTTTATCGTTTTTCTCAATATAGTTTCTCTCCTGGATTATTGAAATTATTGGAGCGTAGGTTGATGGTCTGCCAATGCCGTTTTTCTCCAACTCTTTTATTAGGGTGGCTTCGGTGTAGCGGGGGGGCGGCTGGGTAAAGTGCTGGGAGGGAATTAATTTTATTAACCTTAGAGGTTCGTTGACCTCCAAAGGCGGCAGTTGGTTTTCTTCATATTTTAAGGGATAGACCCTCAAGAACCCCTCAAACCTTAATATCTGCCCGGTTGCTCTAAGGGTATAATTACCTGCCTTGATGTCAATTGTGGTGGCGTCAAAAATACTTGGTTTCATTTGGCAGGCGATAAATCGGCGCCAGATTAAATCGTAAAGTTTTAGTTGATTTTTATCTAATTTGGAAGACAACATTTCAGGTTTGTTGTCTGGGTATGTAGGTCTGATGGCCTCATGGGCTTCTTGGGCTGTTTTTGACTTGGTTTTGTATTTTCTGAGTTGATAATAACTCTCTCCGTGGTTTTTAATAATAAACTCCCTTGCCTTTTTCAGGGCTAGGTCTGAGATGTTCAAGGAATCAGAGCGGTGATAGGTAATTTTTCCATTTTCATAAAGTTGTTGAGCAAGCTGCATTGTCATTCTTGCCGGCCAGTGGAATTTTTGCCAGGCAGTTTGCTGAAGGGTTGAGGTGATAAACGGCGGAGGCGGATTCTTTTTGATCTCTTTCTTTTCAATTTTTTCAACCTGGTATTCAACTTTTTCTAAATTTTTAACATCTTTTTCCGCCTCTTCTTTTGATTTAATCCCTAATTTTGGGATTGCCTTTCCGTTTTTCTTGACTAAAATTGCCTTGAATCTATTGAGGCATGAGTCTGGTAAGGTCTGCTGGGGATGTTTTGTTTTTTCCAAAAGAGCCTCAATGGTCCAATATTCTTGAGGGACGAAGTTTTGGATTTCTCTTTCTCGGTCAACAACCAACCTTACCGCTACTGATTGGACCCTCCCGGCTGACAGCCCCCGGCTCACCTTTTTCCATAAAAACGGACTTAATTTATATCCAACAATTCGGTCCAAAATCCTTCGCGCCTGCTGGGCGTTGACCAAATTCATATCAATGCCTCCAGGACTCTTAAGGGCTTTTTCAATAGCCGGCTTGGTTATTTCATGAAATACTATCCGCTGATATTTTTTGTCCTTGTTTAGATTTAAAACCTGAACAAGGTGGTAGGCAATGGCTTCTCCTTCTCGGTCGGGGTCAGTGGCAAGTATAACAAGACTTGTTTTTTTTACCTCTTTTCTTAATGTATTTACATTCTTTCTTGCTTTGGCAGGAATGACATATTTTGGCTGGAAATTATGTTCAATGTCCACTCCAAATTCGGCTTTGGGAAGGTCGCGGACATGACCCAAAGAAGAAACAACCCTGTATCCCGGTTCTAAAAACCTACTGATAGTTCTTGCCTTTGTAGGACTTTCCACTATTATTAGTTTCATAGATTATGTTTGTCTTGCCAACAAGAGCCATCTGATTGACTCTGAGCCCACTTTTTGACACTAGCAGGCAAGGGCAAAGGTGTTTCCCTCCAGATTTCTTATTCTTCCTTCTACTTCCAGGGCAGAAAGATTGGCGGCAACAACCGAAGCAGGAAGACCTGTCTTTTTGATGATTTCATTAATGTCCAATGGTCCTGTTTTTAGTTTTTCCAAGATTAGGCATTCCTCTCTGCTCTTTCCTTTTGTTTGTTCCTTTTCCTCAGGGATCTTTAGGTTTATATTTAGTTCTTCCAGGATATCCTGGGCATTTTCAATCAGTTTTGCTCCATTTTTTATAAGATAATGGCATCCCCTGGAGTTGGGAGAATGAATGGGGCCTGGCAGGGCAAATACTGGCTTTTTCTGTTCCTTTGCGTAATTGGCAGTGATAAGGGCTCCTGATTTTTGCTTTGCCTCTATTACCAGTGTTCCCAATGACAATCCGGAGATAATTCTGTTCCTTTGGGGAAATGTAAATTTATTTCCCCGGGTGCCCGGAGGATATTCGGACAGAAGGCAGCCTCCTGTTTCAATTATCTTTTCAGCCAGTTTGATATTGTCTCTTGGATAAATACTTCTTTCATCCAGCCCTGTGCCCAAAACAGCAATGGTTCTTCCTTTTTGCTCAATTGTTGCCTTGTGGCTGGCAGTATCAATGCCTGGGGCTAATCCGGAGACAATCGTCAGCCCTGCCCGTGAGAGAGCCCCGGCAATCTCAAAGGCGGCATTTTTTCCGTAGACAGAGCATAGCCGTGTTCCTACTACTGCAAGACAATTTTCCTTTGGCAGGATTTTGCCCCGATAAAAAATTACCCTCGGCGCATCTTTTATTTTTTTCAATAAGAGAGGATAATTTTTATCATTTATTGAAATTTTTTTTATCCCGCTTGTCATTGCTTTTTATACAATTTAAGGGTTTCTCTTGTCAAACAGGGGAGGTTGTTTTAGAATTAATATAGTATATTCCTTAACACTATGCCAGAGAAGATGTCTAAAGGTCAAGTTAAACAGCGGATTGAGAAACTAAAGAAGTTAATTTCTCATCATCGTTATCTCTACCATGTATTAGACCGCCAGGAGATTTCTTCTTCTGCTCTGGATTCCCTCAAGCACGAACTCTATAAACTGGAGCAGAAATATCCTGAATTTATTACCCCTGATTCTCCCACCCAAAGAGTGGCTGGAAAGCCCCTGAAGGGTTTTAGAAAGGTCAGGCACAAGGTGCCAATGCTTTCAATTGAGGATATCTTTGACCAAGAAGAATTACGGGACTGGGAGAATTATCTCCGAAGACTGAAGCCTGAGTATTATCCTTTTGAGTATTTTGCCGAACTAAAGATAGACGGATTCGGCATTTCTCTTATTTATGAAAAAGGAAATCTTAAGGTCGGCTCAACCCGGGGGACAGGAACAGTAGGGGAGGATGTCACCCAGAACCTAAAAACGATTGAGTCCATTCCTCTTAGACTGGAACTTCACAGAAGACTTCCCTCAAAAGAAATTGAAGAGAGGACAAAGCGGTTAATTAAGGAATCAGAAATAGAGATTCGGGGCGAGGTTTATATGGATATAAAGGACTTTCAGCGTTTGAATGAAAAGTTGAAGAAAGAAGGGAAAAGAACATATTCCAATCCCCGGAATTTGGCTGCTGGTTCTATTAGGCAATTGGATCCCCGGCTTGCTGCCTCTCGGCCCCTGAAGTTCCTTGCCTATGACATCGTCACCGACCTGGGCCAAAAGAAGCATTCCCAAGAGCACGAAATTTTGCCAGCCCTGGGATTTAGAACAAACAAATCAAAAATCTGCAGGAATCTTGATGAGGTGATTGATTTTTGGAAGAAGATTGAGAAAGAGAGAGACCAGTATCCCTTTGAGATAGACGGAGTGGTGGTAATGGTAAATGACAACTATCTTCTTGAACAGTTGGGTGTGGCTGGTAAGTCGCCCCGAGGAATGAGGGCCTTGAAATTTTCTCCCAAGCAGGCAACAACCATCTTAAAGGATGTGAAATTTCAGGTAGGGAGGACCGGGGCAATAACCCCAGTGGCTATTCTGGAGCCGGTAGAGGTCTCGGGTGTAAAAATTACCCGCGCTACCTTGCATAACGAAGACGAGATAAAAAGATTGGGGGTAAAAATTGGCGATACCGTTATTGTAGGCAGGGCGGGCGATGTTATTCCTGAGGTGGTAAGGGTATTGCCCGAACTAAGAACTGGAAAAGAAAAGAAAATTCGTTTTCCTCAAAGATGTCCTGTTTGCGGCGCAAAACTTGTCAGACCAGAGGGTGAGGCGATTTGGCGTTGTCCCAATTTAGATTGTCCTGCCAGAAAAAGGGAGTATTTCTACCACTTTGTTTCCGCTTTTGACATACTGGGCATAGGACCAAAGATTATAGACCGATTTTTGGACGAGGGATTGATTTTTGACCCGGCTGATTTGTTCTTATTAAAGGAAGAGGATGTTTCACATCTGGAAAGATTTGCTGAAAAGTCAGCCCAGAATCTTATTTCGGCAATTCAGTCAAAAAAAGAAATCTCTCTCCCTCGGTTTATTTGGGCATTGGGAATTAGAAATGTGGGGGAGCAGACCGCTATTGACTTGTCAGAGCACTTTGGCTCATTGGAGAAATTAAAAGAGGCCTCATTAGAGGAACTTCAGAAGGTTCCGGATATAGGACCTGTGGCAGCAGGGTCAATAAAGGACTTCTTTAAAGAAAAGAGGAACTTGAAACTTATTGAGAAACTAAAAAAGGTGGGGGTGAAAATAAAGCAAGAAAAAGGTATTTCTCCTGGCAAGGAAAAGAAGAAGGGGCAATCCCTGAAAGGGAAGATATTTGTTCTGACAGGGGGGCTTAAGACAATGAGCCGAAATCAGGCAAAGGAGAAAATAAGAGAGGCAGGAGGAAGGGTTTCCGAGTCGGTTTCAAAAAAGACAGATTTTGTGGTTGTAGGCGAAAATCCGGGCTCAAAGTATGAGAAGGCAAAGCGTCTGGGAGTAAAAATTATCAGCGAAAAGGAGTTTTTGAAACTACTGAAAAATATCTAATTACATTTCTATTTTGGGCTGTCAAGTGTCTTGGTTGGCAAGCGGGCATTGGCCACAGCCATTGCCCTTTCTATTCCCTGATTTAGAGCAATTTTCAATACCTTAATTGTTTTCTTTATCACTTCTTTTATTATTTTTTCTTCCTCGGTGCTGAAATTATTAAGGACAAGGTTGTTGAGATTTTTTGGCTTTCCTTCCTTTGGCTGGATGCCAATTCTAAATCTGACAAAATTTTTGGTCTTTAATTCTTTTACTACGGATTCTACTCCCTTGTGTCCCGCAGTTCCCCTGTTTTTTACCACCTTCAGGTGTCCCAAGGCTAAATCAATGTCATCGTGAACAAGGTAAAGGTTTTTTTCATTCAGCCCTAGACCGGAAAGCAGTCTTTTAACTGCCTTTCCTGATTCGTTCATATACGTTTCCGGCTTTGCTAAAATTACCTGTTTGCCGCAGATTTTGCCTTTGCTTATTTGAGAAAGGAGTTTTTTTGATAACCTAAATGTCGGGAAGTTGTTTTCTTCGGCAAATTTCTCAACGATTCTTGAACCCAGATTATGTCTTGTCTTCTCAAATTTTTTTTCTGGATTTCCCAGACCAACGATAAGAAACATATTCAATAGTTTATTCTCTCCACTTTTTTATTCCATCATTGTACCAGTTTTCGCCAACTAATTGCTTGATTTCCCCTTTTGAGGTTAATTCGCTTTTTAGTTCTTTGGCAAAAGAAGAAAGGAATCTTTTGAAGTAAGTTTCAAGATCTACTCTTGGATCATTGGTATAAATACTAAATCCGGCTAATTTTCCCTCCTCGGTTATTCCAATTAAAACCCTCCCTAAAATATTTCCTTTTTCATCTTTTGCCCAGATTACCTTTTTGTTGATATCAGCCGCATTACAGACAGCACTTTCTTCGTGTCCCCCTTTTATTTTCAAACAAGAACCAATCACCCTTTCACCCATTTGAAGAGTTTTTAAGGGATTTTCTTCAGTTTCAAGGATAATTTTTGAAGGAAGTTTGCTTCTTTCTATTCCCCTCAAAGAATTAATTGCCTGAAAATGGGTACTAATATCTCTTTGGATTCTTTTGGGAATTTTTTGTTTATTTTCTAAAAAAATTCTTTCTATTTCCGAAACCTCTGTTGAAGGAGGAATTTCAATTCCTGCTTCTTTTAGATGTTTAATTATTTCTTCTTTTTGTGCTTTTTCATACTTTTTTAAAGAAGTTTTGTATTTTTCACTTATTGAAACAGAATACTCTTGGGAATAATGATTGAGCCATTTTTTGGTATCAAACTTTTTTTCCATTTTAGAAAGCCAATCTTGGTTTTCTTTCCAATCAAGAGGTTTTTTTCCTTTGATAAGTTGTTCCAGAATTTTTTTGTTTTTTTCCTCTCCTTTTCCTTCTAAAGCCTTGTGGAGCCTGACAGCAAAGATAATGTCTGGGTTGGTTTCGTCAATCCCTTTTTCTAATTTCCTTTCTGATAGATAGGCCTTAAGATTTTCCTTGGGAGAATTTAAAATTTCTTCTCTGATTAGATGAGTTTTTTTATCTTTGATTTCTTTTTTGAATTCTTTTTCAATTAATTCCTTTTTGATTTCTTCTTCCTTGGCCTTCAGTTTTTTTATCATTTTTGCTGTTTTCAGCCTCTTAAACTTTTTGTTTTCAGGGTTTTTCAGTATTTCTTTCAAGTCAATCCCTTCAAACTTTTTCTCAATTTCTTTTAGTTTTCTTTCATCAAAGTCTAAGAATTCAGCATATTTTCCGAGTTTTACCCAATCCTTAAGAGAAAGAACCGGAAGATAATTTTTAATTTTTTCAAGTTGGGGAAAATAGTTATTAAGCGCTAAAAGAGTTTGCCTTTCTACTTTTCTTAATTTTTCAAATCCAAAAAAAATTTCCTCTCTTTGGAAATTATCTTCTATCAAAAAATAGAAGTTATAATCTTTCAATTCTTCCAATAAGTACCTTTTTTCTTTTACCCTCTCATATCTTCTCTTAAGTTTTTCTTTTCCTTCCTTTAGGCTTTTTCCCTCCCAATTGAAAAAAGAAAGATAGTCATAAATACTTTCTTCTCCCCTTTGGGACTTCTTTAATTCTTCCTCAAAAAACCTTCTTATTTCTTCCGGTCTTTCTCTTTCCAATCTTCCCTTCATTAAAATCACTGAGGGGAAAACCTTGCCTTCCGCTTTTCCCAAAACCACTAGTCCCCGGGAGTTTTTACCTACTCCTTCTGCTTTTACTTTTTCGCTTATTAAACATTTTTTGGCCCACCCAAATGCATTCGCTCCTGCCTGAATCCTTTTTAGTTCAACGCTCTCTGCCTGACAGTTTTCCGCGTAGAGAAATGCACTCCATTCCGCTTCAACTTTTTTTACCTGACAGTTTTTGGCTCGGAAGAATGCATCGCTTCCAACTTCAACGCTCTCTGCCTGACAGTTTTCAGCCTCCCAAAACGCATCCCTTTCTGCTTTAACCATTCCCACCTGGCAGTTTTTAGCATTCTGAAATGCATCTTTTCCCGCCCTAACTTCAACCTCTTTTGCTTTAATTCTTCTTGCCTTCGGAAATGCATCCCCTTTTACCACCACCGGCTCTTTTATCTCCAAATCAACCAGTCCCTTTTGGCTATAATCAATCTGGTCCTTTTCTCTTTTTTCAATTCCCAACCTAAATTTTTCTATATGCTTTGGCATAACCTTTATTAATAGCAACTAGTATGGGTTTTCAGACATTTTTCTTTTGATTAAATCAGGTCTTATTAAAAGCATTTTACCACAATAGGTTTCTCCAAAACAACAAACATTTCTCTCAAGGAGGTTAAGAAAAAGCCAATCGGTTAGAACCTAAAGCCCTAATGGATTTATTGAGATTCATTTAAGGAAGTGTTAGAATTAAAGAATTGTCAAAGAAGAGATTTTAAGAAAATGCCCTAAAAATGAGGAGATTTTTTGAGAGGACAAGAGAACCAAAGGAAAAGATTGCTATAGAGGAAAAGAAGAAGGTCCCTGAAAGCCATTGGTTTGAAATTGGAAAGAAATTATACGAAAAACTGGGCAAGGTTCCTGATCCCTTGCAAATCAGGGCTCAATCTATTGTTAGAGCGTTTCGCATTCCCTCTTTTCCTTATTCCTCTATTGAAAGAAAAGAAAAAAGAGGAAAAGAAGAAAGAGAAAGAGAAAGAGACAAAATAATTGCTGAATATCTTACCAATAAGCCAGGCGTTTGGATAGACAAAGAAAAGGGTATCATTTCCTCTGACTTCAGAGACCTGTATCCAGATGGGCTACCAGGGGAGTTAAAAGGAGCTCTCTCTTCGGATACCTTAGAAATAATGGAGATTGAATATAAGCATCTCAAAGGGATTGACCCAGATACAGAAGACAAATATGAAGCCGATCGTCCAATTCATTACTTCAGATTGCCTGGTGGAATTGATCTTTTTATGAAGGGATACAGGCATAGTACTCCAAAATGGCAAAAAAGGCATGGAAAATATTTTAAAAAAATGAACAAAGAAGCCGAAGTAATTTGTGTTGAAGGATTTTCTTGGGCCCCCCTTGGGGAAAGCCTTGATCTTTATTGGAGCAAACGGAAGTTTCAAAAAGGGGGTTATGATAAACTAATGAAAGAAGCGGTAAAAGGAGGATTTAGAGGTCTTTTTACTGAGATTGACGCCAGAGATGTGTCAAAAATTAGAATGGACCATAGTCCATTCTTTTCATTCCCAGATGATTTATCAGATGCTTTCTTTTCAGAATACTTTAAATTTTTAGAAACCCAGCATCCCAAACTTAAAGAAGAAATTGGCACTCCTGAAAAATTAAAAGAATATCTTGTTGCTTTATCAACTACGCATGGAGGAGTAATTAGAAGAGAGGAAACAGGGGGAGGAATAATTTTTCGCAATGGAAAACAATATCGGACATTTCCTTATATTACAAAAGAAGGAAAAACCTCTTTTAAACCCACCCTTTTTGAACTTGGCCAACACCTCTTTTCTGATGCTCTGGCGGCAATCAAACTCCATCTAATTGCCAGACTAATGGCAGAAGGAAAGATTGAAAAAGGTCCTATTATAGATTATGAAGGAGCGGCTCATTTATCCAGCAAGACATTTTTTCTAAAGCACCCTGAGTATGCAATGGAGGTGGTATTGAGAATGATAAACGAGTTGATGGCAGGAAGAGTAAAAGAAGGCGAAATCTCTGAAATCTATGATGTCTTTAGAAAACCAAACTGGCAAGAGGTAGTTAAAGAAATTGCCAAACTTGTTTTCAAAAAACCCTCTCCAAATGGAAAAGAACTCTTAGATGAAAAAATTGACTTCCTGGAAACCTTTAACCTTGACCCTCAAGAAATCATCCCTTCTGATGAAGAGATTGAACAGATAAGAGAGAAGATAGGAAGGACGAAAGAAGAATAAGAGGTTTTAAAAAAATGGAAAAGATGGAAAAAATGAAAGAGGTTTTAGAAGAAGAGACGATATTGTTTATTAGTGTTCTTAAGTGGATTGCTCTTGCCACATTCATTGGAATAATTGTAGGATTTTCAACCGGGTTATTTTTGAAGACCCTTACTTTTACTGTAAATTTAACTGCTTCTCATCGTTACTATTTTTTCCTTCTGCCCCTTGCCTTGCTGGTAAGCAGTTTTTTGACAATGTTGTGCCCAGGTAGCGAGGGACATGGAACCGAAAAGGTAATAGAGGCAATTCACAGATATTCAGGAAAAATTAAGCCATTAGTTATTCCGGTAAAATTTTTGGCTACAATAGTGACAATAGCTGGAGGAGGCTCTGTAGGGAAGGAAGGCCCTGCTGCTCAAATTGGAGCAGGGCTTTCCTCTCTTTTTGCTGGTCTTTTCAGGTTTGATGAAAGAGACCGCAAAAAATTGGTCATTTGTGGGATTAGCGCAGGTTTTGCCTCTATTTTTGGCACTCCCATAGCCGGAGCACTTTTTGGAGTAGAGGTTCTTTATGTGGGAGGTATTTTGTATGATGTGCTTTTACCTTCCTTTATCGCCGGAATGGCTAGTTACCATGTTTGCTTGGCCATGGGAATAAATTATTTTCATCACTCTTTAGGGGTTATTCCTGTCTTTAGTGGGTCATTTGTTATAAAAACAGTCATAGCCGGAATTTTCTTCGGGATTTGCGCCCGCCTTCTTATTGAGGTTATGAACCAGTTGAGAAAATTAGACGCTATCTTTCATTGGAAACCATTAAGGGCTGTTTTGGGAGGATTACTTCTTATTTTTTTAACCCTTGCTTTCTCTAATCAATATCTGGGTTTGGGCATTCAGACAATTCAAAGATGTCTTGAAGGAGGAGAGATTGTTTGGTATGCCTTTCTTTTGAAAATTATTTTTACCTCCCTTACCTTAAATTCCGGCGGAAGCGGCGGTATTGTTACTCCTATATTTTTTATTGGCGCTACCTCGGGCTCTCTTTTTGCAAGGATTTTTGGAGCGGACCCATCAACATTTTCAGCCATTGGCCTTGTTGCCCTTCTTGCTGGAGCGGGAAACGCGCCAATTTCTGCAAGTGTTATGGCAGTAGAGTTATTTGGTTCAAAAATAGGAGTCTATGCCAGCATCGCTTCTGTTATAAGTTTTATTATGACCGGCCACGCAAGCGTATACCCCTCTCAGGTTTTGGCTATGAAAAAATCAGCCACCATTGATGTGGAAACGGGAAAAGAAGTGGAAACCGTACATCCGAGATTAAAACTAAGGAGAAAAAGTATAACCTATCTATTGGCAAAGATTATTAAAAAGATACTCTAATCAGTGCTTGCAAAATTAGTAAATAGTGGTATAATGCCTCTTAGGGTATGAGAGGAGTTATATCTTTTTTTTGGGAGGTTTTTAAAATTGTTGTCATCGCCCTAGCTATTGTTTTGCCTGTTCGCTATTTTTTATTTCAGCCCTTTATTGTCAAGGGGCAGTCAATGGAGCCGAACTTCCAAAACAATAATTACCTGATTGTGGATGAACTATCCTACAGGTTTAGGGATCCAGTCAGGGGAGAGGTGGTTATTTTCTATTATCCCAGAAATCCCAAGACCCGCTTCATAAAAAGGATAATTGGTTTGCCCGGAGAGACCCTTGAGATTAAAGGAGGAAAGGTAAAAATTAACGGCAAGGTTTTAGATGAATCAGAGTATCTTCCTCCCGGCACACAGACCATAGGAGACATTCGGATATCCCTAAAGAAGGACGAATATTTTGTTTTGGGGGATAATCGGCTTTTTTCCTATGATTCCAGACGCTGGGGGGTGCTGCCGAGAAAATATATCATCGGCAGGGCAATTTTAAGGGCATGGCCGTTTACTATTTTTAGAGAGATTGAAGCCCCCGGTTTTTCAACCTAAACTATGAAAAAACCAAGGTTTCAGACACCGAGCGGAATGCGAGACATTCTTTCTGAAGAACTGAATTATTACCAGAAGATATTTGATATTTGTCAAAAGATGGCTGATTTTTACGGCTTTGAAAGGATTGAAACCCCTATTTTAGAACAAACCGAGCTCTTTTCAAGAGGCGTGGGTCAGGCTACGGATATTGTGAAAAAGGAGATGTTTAGTTTTAAGACCAAGGGAGGCGATGAATTGACCATGCGGCCAGAAGGGACAGCGCCGGTGGCTAGGGCGTATATTGAGGAGGGAATGCAGTCCCGGCCCCAGCCGGTAAAACTTTGGTATTTCGGACCCTTTTTTAGACATGAAAAACCCCAGCGAGGCAGGTACCGCCAATTTTGGCAGTTCGGCTTTGAGGTTTTAGGTGAAGCAAGCCCGGTGATTGATGCTCAGATTATCCAGCTTTTTTTCAACATTTTAGGTGCCTTGAAATTCAAAGATCTTGCTGTTAAGATAAACAGCATTGGCTGTTCCACTTGTCGGCCTAGATTTAAAAGAATATTGTCCTCTTATTTGAGAAATCGGGCGTCTTCTTTGTGTCCTGAGTGCCGGCGGCGCCTGAAGGAAAGTTCTTGGAGGGTGCTTGACTGCAAAGAGGAGAAATGTCAGGCGGTTATCAACAAGGCTCCCCAAATGCTTGACTATCTTTGCGAGATATGTCATAAACATTTTAAGAGTGTTTTGGAATTTTTAGACGAACTTTCCATTCCCTATATTTTAGAACCTCATTTGGTAAGGGGTTTGGATTATTATACAAAGACGGTTTTTGAAATTGTGGAGATGGGCAAGGAAGGGAAGAGTTTTGGCACGCTGGTCGGCGGTGGAAGATATGACAATTTAGTAAAAATCTTGGGAGGAGGTTTAGTTCCGGGATGTGGGGGAGCGGCTGGGGTTGAGAGAATAATAGAAGCGATGAAGGAAAGGGGAGTAAAGGTTTCTTCTTCTTCCTCTCCCAAGATATTTTTATGCCAATTGGGAACACTGGCTAAGAGAAAATCTTTAGTTTTGATTGAGAGGTTTCAGAAAAATAAAATTCCTATTGCCGAATTGCTGTCCAAGGATTCTCTGCGGGTTCAATTGGAGCGAGCCAATAAAATGGGAGCAAAGTATGTTTTGATCCTAGGTCAAAAGGAAGCCTTAGAAGATAAAATCATTATAAAAGATATGGAAACAGGCAGACAAAAATTGGTGGAGGTAAAAAAAGTGATAAACGAAATAAAGAAGCAACTAAAAAAGTAATCGTTTTATGGCTTGCATTTTTTGTCAGATTATTAATAAGGAAGCACCTGCCAAAATTGTTTATGAGGACGAGAAGATTATTGCCTTTAAGGATATTCATCCAGTGGCTCCTGTTCATATTTTGGTGGTGCCCAAAAGACATATTGATTCTGTAGAAGATCTTAAGGAGGAAGATAGAGAATTGGCTGGGGGATTGATATTGGTTGCTAAAAAGGTTGCCCGGCAGTTTTCTATAAATAAAAGCGGTTATAAACTTGTTTTTAATGTTGGTCGAGGAGGTGGTCAAATTATAGACCATATTCATCTTCACTTAATAGGAGGATGGGAAAAAAATGCCATTAGAAGTTAAAAAAAGACCAAAAGAGACATCGCAGTCCCTTGTCCGCCGTTTTAATAGAATTCTAAAACAAAGCGGTATTTTGTTTCGGGCAAGAAAACTCCAGTTTCGGGAAAGAAAGAAATCCCGAGAGATGAAGAAAAGGGAAGCCTTGAGAAGGGAGGAAATAAAAAAGCGCTACAAAAAATTGGAGAAGCTTGGTAAAATATAAATGTTAAGGCAGGAAATTGAAAAAAATTTTCAGGAGGCAGTAAAAGAAAAAAAGGAAGGGGAGGTTTCTACCTTAAGGATGTTAAAATCAGCAATTCTTGAGAGGGAAAGAAAAAAAAGATATAAACTAACCCAGGAGGGAGAAGAAAAAGAGGTAATTCTATCGGACGAGGAGGTGATACAGATTGTAATGTCAGAGATAAAAAAAAGAAGGGAATCCTTGGCTCTTTTTAGAAAGGGAAAAAGAGATGACCTGATAAGCCAGACAGAGAAAGAGATTGAGATTTTGGAAAGATACCTCCCAGAACAGGCCTCTCCGGAAGAGATTAGGACCTTAGCCAGAGAAATAATTAGGAAAACCGGAGCCGAAGAGATGAAAGATATGGGGCGGGTGATGTCTCAATTAATGGGCCGTCTTAAGGGAAAAGCGGAGGGAAAATTGGTTTCAGAAATTGTCAAGGAGTTGTTGTCTAAGTAATGTAAAATATGACAACAAGGATATTTGATAAAATTATTAAGGGTTTGATTTATTCAACCGTTTTTTTACTTCCTCTTTTTTGGTTGCCCTTTTCTTTTGAAGTGTTTGAGTTTAACAAGCAGTTTCTTTTGTTCTTTCTTGTCTCCTTGACCCTAATTTTTTCTCTAGCCCGAATGATTTTTGTGGACAGAGAGATTCGTTTCAGGTTAGGCCTGCTGGATATTTCTGTTTTGGCCTTTCTCCTGATTACAATTCTTTCAGTGGTATTTTCAGTTGATAGAGTTTCTTCTCTTTTTGGCTTTTACGGAAGGTTTACTAACGGCCTGATTGGCTTGCTTTCTGTTGTTGTCCTCTATTTTTTAATCAGCAACAATACCAAGCCCTTTGTTTATTCTTCATCTTCCTTAGACAAGAAAGACGGGCAAATCTCAGATTCGGAAAAAAGAGGGATGTTAACCCTCGACGGTTTACTTAAGGCCTTTTACTCCTCTGTATTTTTTGTGGTCTTGATATCTTATTTTTCAATCTTCGGTGTTTGGCAAAAATTGGGATTTAGCCGACTTCCTCATCTGGGAATTTTATCCCAGAGGATATTTAACCCCTCTTCTAACTTTTTGCAGGGATTGGCTGTGTTTTTGGCAATAGTTCTTGTCTTCCTTTGCGGTTTGATTTTGACTCGAAAAAAGGGCAGACCATTAGCCACCATCTTTTATTATCTTTTCTTAATTTCTATCTTGGGGCTTTTAATTGCAATTAATTTCCCTCCGGCTTGGACGGTAATTTTAATTTCTTTGTTTGCTTTTATTATCTTTTCTTTAGCCAGTCGGGTTTTTAGGGAAGATGTTAATCGTCTTCTCTTGATAATATTCTTACTCATAGTTTCTTCTTTCTTCCTGCTTTTTAGTCATTCTTTCTTTTTCCGATTGCCTTTCTTAAACAACTTGCCTCAAGAGCAACTTCTTAGCCAGAAGATAAGTTGGGAAACATCTTGGAATGCTCTTAAAAGTGGAACCAAATCCTTCCTCTTGGGTTCTGGTCCTGGTACCTTCCGCTATGATTTTTCTAAATTTAAACCGCTTAGTTTCAGCAAGAGCCCCCTTTGGACAATAAGATTTGATAGACCGGCAAGTCATCTGTCTGAGATTTTAGCCACGATGGGAGTTGCGGGAGCCCTTTCCTATTTGATTCTAGTAGGGGTGTTTCTGTTTATTTGTTATTCTCTACTGTTTAGAAAAAAGAGGGAGGGAGAATTAGAAGAAGGAAAAAAGATTTCTTTGGCTATTTTATCTGCCTTTTTGGCTTTGATTTCTGCTCATATTTTTTATTATCAGAATACTGTTTTGCTTTTTGCTTTTTGGTTTGTTTTAGCAATAGGGTCAGCAGTTTTGCCCTATTTCTCAAAAGAGAAGACTATTTCCTTTAAGAGTTTTCCTGAATTAGGTTTGGTTTTTTCAAGTATATTTCTTATTTTCTCTTTAGTTATTTTGGCCTCTTATTATCTTGGAGCGAGAATTTATTTGGCAGACTGCTATTATCGTCGTTCGCTTTTAGCCTCTGACATTGAAAAGAAGATCCAACTCTTGGAGAAGGCAGTGGGCCTTAATCCCTATTTTTCAACCTACCAGATTATTTTAGCCAAGGATTACGACCTTCAGATTAAGCAGAAGGGAGGTAGGGGAGTTACAAATTGGGCAAAAAGGGCAGTTGATTTGGCAAAAGGAGCAACCGAAAATTGGCCTAATGATGTGGCTGCCTGGGAGACATTGGGTATGATTTATCGCGATATTCGCCCTATCTCAACTGGTCCTGCTGGGGACTTTGCAGTAAAGGCTTTTAAAAAGGCAATTGATTTAGAGCCGGGCAATCCGGTTTTGTTTACAGAGTTAGGAAAATTGTATCTTTCAAGCGATGCAAAAAAGGCAAGGGAATATTTTGCCAAAGCCAAAGAACTTAACCCCGCCTACCTTGATGCTCCTCTTCAGGAGGCTTTAACCTATGAAGCAGAAAAACCAGAAGAGGCAATAAAGCGTCTGGAGAGAATTGTTAAAAACAATTCTCCCAATTACCAGAATTACCTTCTTTTAGCAGAGGTTAGATTTCAATTGGGCCGACTTTATTTTAATGCCAACCGGCTTGATGAAGCAATTTTTCAGTTTAACAGAGCGCTTGACTTGGTTCCCAATCACTCCAATTCTCTTTATGCTCTTGGGTTGGCTTATAAAAAGAAGGGAGAGAAGGACAAGGCAATTTCTTATTTCAAAAGGGTTTTGGAACTGAATCCCGGCAATAAAGAAGTGGAGGAAGAAATAAACGACCTAAGAGAAGGGAAGGTAAAAAAGAAGTCTGGGAACGAAAAGTTAGAAAAATGAGAAAAACCTTAATTACTCTTTCTACCCTTGGAATTTTTATCGGAATTCTTCTTCCCTTTCAACTCAAGGCTCCTAAGGCAAGAGCAGAGGTTCAAATTTCTTCTCCTAGCAAGATAGCGGAAATTGTCACAATTACTGATAATACTCTTTTTGCTGTTGGCAGTCCTGCTAATCCGGAAACTCCGATGAGGCGAAAGATGGAGGTGATAGTTACTGCTTATTCTTCCACTCCTTGGGAGACAGATGATAGTCCAGAGATTACTGCTTCCGGTTCTCGCGTAAGGGAAGGGATTGTTGCCAATAATTTTCTCCCCTTGGGGACAAAAATTAAAATTCCAGAACTATTCGGGGATAGGGTTTTTGTGGTGGAAGACAGGATGCATTGGAAAAAAGGGAATTATCATATTGATATCTGGCTTCCCTCTTACCAAGAGGCGAAAAATTTTGGAGTTAAGCGGACCTATATCCTATATTGATTAAAAGTTAGGGGTCTGTCTAAACCGAGGTTTCTCATTTCTTTTTACCTGTTTTCTATTTTTGCCTCTCTTCACAGGGATTTGTATGTTAGAGGTTGCAAAAGATATTACTGATTTAATAGGAAGAACTCCCTTGATAAGGATAAATAAACTTACCAGCAAAAACGACGCAACGATCTGGGCAAAATTGGAGTGGTATAATATCGGCGGTTCAATAAAAGATAGGATGGTGCTTTATTTGATAAGATATGCCGAGGCAGAGGGAAAAATTAATAAAGAAAAAACAATATTAGAAGCAACCTCAGGAAATACAGGAATCGCTTTGGCAATGATTGCCGCATTAAGAGGTTATAAAACAACTATTATAATACCAGAATCAGCGAGCGTAGAAAGACAAAAGATAATAGAGGCATACGGGGCAAACCTTCTTTTTTCTTCGGGAGAAAAGGGGACGGCCGGGGCTATTGAACTTAAGGAAAAAATGCTCAAAGAATCTCCCGAAAAGTATGTTGACCTGGACCAATTTAAAAATCCGGTAAATGTTCTTGCTCATTATCAAACCACTGGCAAAGAGATTTTAGAGCAGACCGAAGGGAGATTAAATGCAGTAATTGTAGGCATAGGCACATCTGGTACCGGTGTAGGAATTTCCAAAAGGCTGAAAGAATACAATCAAGCAATAAAGATAATTGGGGTAACTCCTAAGAAGGGAGTAAGTATTCAGGGCTTAAGAAATCCTAACGAACCCTATCCTACCCAATTATTCAAAAAGGAGGCATTTGATGAGATTGTAGAAATAGGTAAAGAGGATATTGCAAAGACCTTTAAGGTCGCCAGAAGGATGGCAAAAGAGGAAGGACTGCTAATCGGTATGTCTTCAGGGGCGATAATGTGGGTGGCTCTTAGAAAAGCGAAGGAATTAGGCAAGGGGAAGACGATAGTGGCTGTTTTGCCTGATAATGGCCTAAAATATCTAACTACGCCATTATTTGGCTTACCATCTTGATGACAAAAGAAAAGGTTTCCCTTATTTCGGTTTGTGTTAACCTTGTTTTAGCCGCCGCTAAATTAGGAGTGGGTCTTTTTGTTAACAGTATTGCCTTAATTGCCGATGGACTTCATTCTTCTTTGGATATTTTTTCTTCCTTTGTTACTTTCTTGGGGATTAAAATCTCAAAAAGACCTGTTGACGAAAAGCATCCCTATGGGTTTTATCGGGTTGAGAGTTTGACCGGTCTTTTTGTTGCTTTGCTTTTATTTACCTCTGCTGTCTGGATTATTTGGGAAGGAATAGACTGTTTTTTATCACCCAAACCTGTTTACTTTAGCACTTGGGCAATAGGGCTGATGATGCTTTCTGTAGTTTTGAATGAATTAATGGCTCGTTTAAAATTTCGTTACGGTCGAAAGTATGAGAGTTTATCTCTCGTAGCCGACGCTGAACATTCAAGGGCGGATGTTCTTTCCTCTCTGGGAGTTTTAATAGGATTATTTTTGGTCAAATATTATGCTTTTGCCGATGCCATTGTGGCAATTTTGATCGGTCTTTATATAGTCTGGGAATCCTTTAAGGTTGGCAGAGAAATTACCGATTCCCTTTTGGATGTTTCAAATAAAGAGATTGAAGAGAGGATTAGAAAAATTTGTTCGGCTCATAAAATTGAAATATCCGGAATGAAGACCAGAAAAATCGGCGGGGCAAATTTTGCCGAACTAAAGATAAACATTGACCCAAAATTAAGGGTTAATCAGGTAAGCAAGATAACCAAAAGTTTGGAAGACAGATTGCTTCGGAATATTCCCGAACTAAAATATATCATCATTTCTATTGAACCCCATGAGATGAAAAGAGAGACCATTCTTTCTGAATTTGGTCCTAAAATTTGTACTACCCAAGGATTTGAAGAAATAGGACCCAAAAAATTAGGAAAAAGAACTATTATTCCTTTGGAAAAAGGCGAAATCTCCCAAAGTTTTGGAGCTAAAGAGTATTTGGTTTTAGATTTAGCAGAAGATGGAAAAATCTTACAAAAAGAAATTGTTAAAAACCCCTATTTCAAAAAAGGCACCCCTCATGGCGCCAGGCTTGTCAAGGCAGTTTCGGCCGACAAGGTTTTAACTAAAAGCATTGGTCCCAACGCCAAAAGAAATTTAGAGAGTTTTGGTGTGGAAATTGAGATTATTCCAGGGAATAAGAGATTAAGTGATATTTTAAAAGATTATGAAAATAGTTTTTCCCACTGATGGTAACAAATTAGAAGATGAAATTTGTCGTCATTTTGGCAGGGCAAAAAACTTTTTGATTTTTGATACTGAAGAAAAAGACATTAAAGTTTATCCCAATCCGGAGGCGAAGGGAGAAGCGATTTTGCCTCCAGAATTTTTAAAGAAGTTGGGGGTTGATGCGGTAATTTGTTTTGGTTTGGGACCGAGGGCCTTCAATCTATTTAAGAATTATAAGATAAAGACAAAAAAAGCATCAAAAAGGACTATTAAAGAGAATATGAATCTTTTTCAGAAAGGCCAACTAAGAGACTTGACAGAAAATGATGTTTTCTAAATTAAATAATAAAATGAAAACTATTGCTATCAGCGGAGGAAAAGGGGGAGTTGGGAAAAGCACTATCGCTGTTTTACTTGCCAATAGATTTGTAAAGAAAGGTAAAAAGATAATTCTTTGTGATTGTGATGTTGAGTGCCCCAATGATTATTTGTTATTGGGGCAAAAATTAAAAAAGCCCGAAAAGAAAATTTATACAGAATTTCCGAAATTAAATAAGAAAAAATGTAAAAAATGCGGTTTGTGCGTGAGAACCTGTAGGTCAAATGCTATTTTTCAGGTTCCGGGTCAGTATCCGATATTTATTAGAGATTTATGTTCTGGATGTGGGGCTTGCTGGAGCGTCTGTCTGTCAAAAGCAATAGAACCAAAAAAAGAAGAAACAGGGAAGATATACCTTAGTAAGATCTCAAATCTCAAAACTCAAATCTCAAATCTACATCTCAAATCTCAAATCTCAAAACCAAAACTCAAATCTCAAAACTCAACTTTTTGGCTAATTACGGGGGTAGCGAAAGCGGGATTGGAGGAAACAGGACCGGTGGTGGCTAAGGTTAAAGAGTTTGCCTTAGATTTCGCTAAAAAAATTAAGGCAGATTATGTTTTGCTTGACACAGCCGCTGGCACTCACTGCCCGGTAATTTCCGCCTTAATGAATTGCGATTTGGTTTATGCGGTAACTGAACCTACTCCAATGGGAGCCCATGACTTGAATTTAATTTTAGATTTGTGTAAAAAAATAAAGGTGCCGGTTAAGATAATCTTAAATCAGGCAAACCTGGGAGACAAAACAAAAATTGAAAAAATTGCCAAAAAATATAAGATAAAAATAGAAAGAGAAATTCCTTGGTCAAAAGAAATAGTTGAAGCATATTCAAAGGGTCAATTATTATTTTCAACCTGTGATGTTAAATAATTATGAGAAGACACATTTTTATCATTTTCTTGTTGTTTTTGCTTCTTTTTCCCTCCTCAAAGATTTTGGCTCACACTGTTAGAGACGCCCCTGCCGATGAGAGCCAGAACTATTTTTGTACCCTTTATTTCACCTATATTGGCTGCCCAAATTGTGCTTATACTGATCCTAAGGTATTGTTAAATTGGACAAAAAGGTATCCTCAGTTGGTAGTGATTGAGTATATGTGGATAGGAGGAGATTTTGGGGATCCGAATTCAAGATTTTTTGGCGAGTTTTGCCAGAAATATAGAACACCGGCTTCGGTTCCAAAGCTTGTTTTTGACAAAACCAAGATTTTTGGAGGCTCAATTGATATTCCAGGAGCAGTAAACAAAATTGGAGAGAAAAATCCCTGCCCGTTGTTGGAAAAGCCCGTTTATTTTGAGAACTTGGATTTGAATAGTTTGCCGGCCTTTCCCAAAATTTGGGCAAATGGAAGGGTTTTGGTTAGATTGGGTAAGAATAGTTGGCTCTTCCAGTGGAATGGAGAAGAGGTTTCTCAAAAAATTAGAGGCAAACAAATACCTGATTCTGGGAAGTTAAAAGAACTACTTTTCACTTCCAATATCGCAAAATCTCTTGAAGGGATAGATTTTGAGGTAGTTGCTCCCAAATCCCTTAAGATGGGAGCAGTTGCTTTTTCTAAAGAGGAACTTTTTTCCATCTGGAAAAAAATTGACCTTTCCTTTTCAGAAAAAGATTATATCCCCACGGCGGGTTTTGAGAATGCAATAAAAATAAATGTTTCAGAAAATTTGATAACAAGCAAACCTGAAGAAAATCAAGAACCTAAAGAAGAAATCAGCCCAAAACCTGAAGAAGAAACTATCAACCTTCCTTTTATTGGAAAAATAGAAACCAAAAAAGTTTCTTTACCGGTATTAACCTTCTTAATTGCAATTGCTGACGGTTTTAATCCCTGTGCCTTTTTTGTTTTAACTTTTCTTTTAGCAGCCTTAATTGGTTTGAGCGGAGCCAGAAGAAAAATTCTTTTGGTAGGAGGTATTTTTGTATTTTTTTCAGGTCTTTTTTACTTTTTGTTTATGTCAGTTTTACTGAATGTTTTTCAATTGGGTGAAAAAGTCACACTTTTAACAATTATTGCCGGGCTTATTGCTATTTTTGCCGGTACCATCAATATTAAGGACTATTTTTTCTTTCAAAAAGGAATTTCTTTGACCTTGCCAAAAAGCCATAAAGAAAAATTTATCCAAAGAGTAAAAAATTTGAGTTTGGCAAAATCTACCTTAGCGTTAATTGTCAGCACGGCAGTTATTGCTTCTACTGTAAATATCTATGAACTTTTATGTACCTTTGGCTTTCCGATGGTCTATGCCAGAATTTTAACATTAAGAGAATTATCTTCCTTGGAGTATTATCTTTATTTATTTTTTTACAATTTAGTTTATGTTATTCCTTTGCTCTTTATTATCTTAATTTTTGCTCTTACCTTAGGAAAGAAAACCTTTTCTCAAATCTGGGTGAGGAGATTAAAACTGGTTTCAGGTTTTATGATTTTATTTTTAGGTTTAATTTTGATGCTAAAACCAAAACTATTAGAAAGCGCTTTAACTGCCTTTTCTGTTTTACTTTTCGCCATAATAATTTCAGTGATCGTTATTTTAATTGATTTTATTTATAGTAAGAAGAGAAGAAGTCAAATTATTTAATCTCTGATAAATTGTTTAATCTCTGCTAATCTCTGAAATCCAAAGAAGGTTGGAGGCCCTTATAAATAACCTGAAAGAGACATTCCAAAATGAAAATTACTATTATTTACGACAACACTGCTTTTAGGAAAGACCTTCAATCAGATTGGGGCTTTTCTTGTTTGGTAGAGGAAAAAGGTGCCCCTAACCCCGCACCAGAACAAGGTCGGTGCGGGGCAAGGATTTTATTTGATACTGGTGGTAATGGAAGGGTCTTGCTCAGCAATATGGAAAAACTGGGAATTGACCCTACTTCGATTGAAGAGGTTTTTATTTCTCATTTACATTTTGACCATACCGGAGGCCTTTCTGAACTCTTAGAAGTAAATCCAAATATCAAAAAAATTTATGTTCCCTCTTCAATGGGCCTTGAGAATGAAGTTGTTTTAAAAAAGCCAACAAAAATTCACGAAAATATTTTTTCAACAGGGGAGTTAGAAGGAATAGAACAATCAATGGGAGTAATAACAGAGAAGGGGACTGTTTTAATTGTCGGTTGTTCTCATCCTTATATGGGAACTATTTTAGATACGGCCAAAAAATTTGCTTGCCCGCCTTATTTTGTAAAGCAAAATGGGCGGGGAAAAATTTATGCTATCATTGGCGGAATGCACGGCTTTTCTGAATTTGAATTGTTCAAAGATATAAACCTAATTTGCCCCACTCATTGCACCCAGCATAAAAAAGAACTTAAAGAAATTTATCCTCAAAGATACATTGAAGGCGGAGCCGGGAGGGTGATTGTGCTTTAATTAAAAGTCGGCTATTATTATGGCTTTAGAGTAGAAGTGGATGGGCCTTCTTTAGATCTTTAATTTGTAAAATTACCTGCCAGACAGTTAAAACTTCCTACTACTTTAAAAGGGCTTAAAAGATATTGGAAGGAGCACAAAATAAAAGGTTATGACTTTCGTCATTTTGAGGTTGCCCTTTTAAGATTTGCTAAGGAAAAAAGAATTGGTTGATTAGCTTTGAAGTTGAGATTTTTTTATTATAAATTCTAATTCTCATTTTACTTTTGTTTAGCCGGATAATAAAAATTGCAACCTTTTTCTAAAAATCGCGTTATTATTATAATGGCGAGAGAGATTTTGTATTGGCAAATATGAATCGGAAGGAAGAAAAGGAGTTAGTCAAAAGGGCCCAAAAGGAGCCCGAGGCTTTTGCTAAACTTTATGATAAATATCATCCCCAAATTTTTGGCTATATCTTAAAAAGAGTGGCTAATCTTGAGATTGCTCAAGATGTTACTTCTGAGACATTTCTTAAGGCGCTAAAGAATCTCTGGAAATTTCGCTGGAAAAATATTTCTATATCTAGTTGGTTTTATAGGATTGCCAATAATGAGATTGCCAATTATTTTAGAAAAAACAAAAAATATTCAATTTCTTTAAATGAACTTGAAGAAAAAGGGTTTGAACCGATCACTTTGCATAACCCTGAAACAGAAGTTTTGGAAGCCCAAGAAGAATTAAAAAAGCATCAAGATTTTTTGAAAATTCAAGAAAAAATTTCTCAACTTCCGATTAGATACCAAGAAGTGATTACTTTGAGATTTTTTGAAAAAAAGAAAATCAAAGAAATTGCTGAAATTTTAGGCAAAAAGGAAGGAACAATAAAATCTTTATTATCAAGGGGCTTAGAAAAATTAAAAAATTTAGTAAAATAACGCAACCTTTTTCGGCCTTTTGCGTTATGGTTATAGAGAGCGAAAGGCTCTCGCAAACCCCAGCACCAGAGCAAGGCTCGGTGCGGGGTAAAGGTCGAAAAAGGTAAAAAATATTAAGTATCCAGAGTTATGAAAAAGGAAGATTTAATTAAAAAATTAGAAAACATAAAAACACCAGAAATTGAAATTCAAAGCCACAAAGAAAGGCTAAAAGTGGCTTTACTTACCCAGCACCAAAAACTTCGTTTTGGTACTGGGCAGGACTCTGGATATTTTTGGAATAAAATTATGTTAAGAAGATTAGTTCCAGCTGGCATTACTCTGGCTCTAATTTTGGTTGTAGGATTTACTGTAATTCAGCCAAAATTGCAAATAGCCAAAGCAATGGAAATTGCCAAAAAAGATCCTCAAATTCAGCAATTAATGAAAGATTACGGGGTGGAGATTAAAGAAGTAAAACTGCAGGACGGCAAAGCTTTTGTTCTACTTGCTTTACCTGAAGAAAAACTCCCCTCTGAATTAGAAAAAAGAGCTCTTGGAAGCGAAGAAACTGGCATGCGCGGACCCGGACAGATGTTTATGGCTTACCAAAATCCTGAAACAGGTGAAATAATAGAGTTTTCTGGTTCAGTTGCCGAAATAGACCTTAAAGCAAAAAAGGTTGAAAGACTGGAAATGGTTGAAACGATGAAGTTTAATCTTACTCCCTTAACAGAAGAAGAAAAAGCCAGAGCAATTGAAATTGCCAAAAGCGAGCCAAAGATTCAGGAAATGATTCCTGATTTAGAACAAAAAGTAATTGTTAAACCTTTACCTCCTCTTAAACTCCGCTTAGATGAAGATCCTGATAACGGAATGGAAGTTACTTCTGCTGACCCGAATGAAGAAAAAAGAGCTAATGTGATTTTCAAGTCCGATGAATATCAGGATATAATCACGGTTAATCTGACCACAGGCAAAGTAGAAGGCGCGGTTTCATACTCAACAAACAGAATTGAGAAACCTCAATCCGAATATCCTGTGCCGGTTAAACCTCATCCTATTAAGCCAGAGGGAAATGGAACATCTCTGCCTAATGAAGGAGTAGTAATAATGGAACATGGAAATGAAGGTCTTACGGCTAACCAAAAAGAGATATTTGCCAAGATGCTTAAAGATATCGCCGAGAAAGATAAAAGAATTAAAGACTTACTAAAAGATAATGATTACGAGATTTTGGATGTCATCAAGTCAAAGCCAATAGTTGAAAAAACCGAGACCAGCGAGACAATAAGAGTAGAAACTGCTACTATAGTTTTAGAAAAAGAAAGTACTGGAGAGAAATACTGGATTACTATTGATTTGGGAACTAATACTGTAAAATCAATAAAGAGCAAGTGATTTTTTCCATAAAGCCGGACAAATTATCAGAAACCAACAAAAGCAACCCTTTCAGGTTGCTTTTGTATTTGTTAAAAAATTTTGTTATCATAAAAAAGAAAAGATTTAAAAAATGATTTCGTTTTTTGGAAAAATTTTAATTTTGTTTGGGGTTTTGCTTGTGATTTTGGGGGTGGTTTTTAGTCTTTTTGGGAAACTTCCTTATTTGGGAAAACTGCCTGGTGATATTTACATTAAAAAAGAAAGTTTTACTTTTTATTTTCCTTTGGCAACCTGTATTTTAATTAGTATTATCCTTTCTTTGATTTTTCATTTAATTTCTAAATTTTTTAAATGATTAAAAATATCTTTATTACTGGAAAACCAGGTTGTGGAAAAACCACCATTTACTGGGACCCAGAAATACATTAAAAATTTAGAGTCTTGACACGATGATAGAATCTGTATAAAATTATACTAATGAAGGAATCGTTAAATCAAACGACAGTTATTAAGATATTAAAAGAAAAAGAAATTTCTCTTTTTACCTTCTCTGATTTTAAAAAACTTTTTCAGATTAAGAAAGAAAACACTGCCTATAAAATTTTAGAGAGATTAACCAAAAAAGGAATTTTAAAGAGATTGATTAAGAAGAAATATCTCTTTCTTTTTTCAGAAAGCGATGATTTTCAAATCGCCAATTTTTTGCATTCTCCTTCTTATATTTCTTTAGAATCTGCCTTATCTTTTTATGGAATTATCACCCAGTTTCCTTATCAAATTACATCAATCACCTCTAAAAAAACAAAAACCATAAAAACACTCAACAAAGAATTTTCTTATTCTCATATTAAACCAGAATTGTTTTTTGATTATGAAAAAAAAGAAAATTTTTTAATTGCCTCCAAAGAAAAAGCATTTTTTGATTATCTTTATTTTTGTTCAAAGGGATTAAGAAGATTTGAAAAAGACGATTTTGACCTGAATTTGATAAACAAAAAGAAATTTTTTTCTCTCCTAAAAGAAGCCAAACAAGAGAAATTGAAAGAGTTTCTAAAATTATGATAAGCAATCTTCAATTGGAACAACTTTCCCGACATTTTAAAATTGATAGGTTTAGTATATTTCGAGAATATCTCCAAATTTTGTTTTTAAATTGTCTTTACAAAGAAAGGTTGGCTGAAAAGATTTATTTTAAAGGAGGAACCTGCCTTCATTTATTCTATAACTCCCCAAGATTTTCAGAAGATTTAGATTTTTCAACTTCTCTTTCCGGGAAAAGAATTAAGGGCTTTCTAAAAGGAGTAATAAAAGAGTTTCAAATTGAGGTTCCAGGGGCAAGTTTGAGTTTTATTTATCAGGCCAAAAACTCTTTAAGATTTAGATTAAAATATGAGAGTAAATTTTTAAAATTTCCTCAAACAATCAGATTAGATTTTTCTTTAGAGAGGATTTTTCTTGAGCCAAATATTCTTTCTCTAAAGACAAAATTTCCTGTTAATTTTTTCTCTCTGGTTTCCTGTCAAAAAGAAGAAGAAATTTTGGCTGAAAAAATCAGGGCTTTTCTCTGGCGGGGGAAGGGAAGGGATATTTTTGATTTGTGGTATCTTTTAGATAAAGGAATTTTAATAAACAAAAAACTTTTGGAAAAGAAGTTAAAGATGGCAGGGTTAAAGTTTGATAAAGATCTTTTTCTGAAAAAAATCAAGAATTATCCGGAAAAGAAAATTTATCTTGACCTGGCAAAATTTTTACCCTCTAATTACCGAAAAATTATCCCCCAATTAAAAGAAAGATTAATTTCCATTTTGTCTCAGTAAAATTTTTAATTTTAAAAATGAGGGTTCTAATAAAATTAAAACCAAAAATTGAAACTAAATTTTTCTTCCCTTATTATTTCCAAATCCAAGGGCTAATTTATAACCTCGTAAAGGATACAAAATTTGAAAAGATTCATAATAAAAAAGTTTATAAATTTTTTTGTTTTTCTAATATCTTCCCAGAAAAAAATTCTCATTCAGATATTTTCAGAAAGAATCAATTCTATAATTTAATCATCTCTTCTCCCAATAAAGATTTTCTAAAAACCTTAGCCCAAGGTTTTATTAAAAAAGAAAAAATTAAAATTGACAAAACTATATTTACCTTGAAAGGGGTCAAATTTTTTGATTTGCCTATTAAAAAAAGAAAGAAAAACCTTAAAATTATTTCTACCTCTCCAATTATAATTCGTATTCCCAAAGAGAAATATCAAAAATATGGAATTTCACCAAAAACTTCTTATCCATCTCTTTACTGGCGACCTGAATATCCCTTGGAAGCATTTATTCGCCAGTTAGAAGCCAATATCTTCAAAAAAAATAAAGAATATTGCCAAGAAGAAATTGAGGAATTTCCAATTTTCCAAAAATTTCTTTTCAAAAAATCCGTTTCTATTCCTTTAGAACTCCATCACCAAAAAGTAAATTTCATTGGTTCTCTCTGGGAATTCCATTTTGATTTTTTAGATGAAAAAACAAAAGAAATTTTAGAATTTGCCATAGATTGCGGCTTTGGCGAAAAAAACTCAATGGGCTTCGGCTTTGTAAATATAAAAAAGAAGTGATAGAATGAAATTATGTTAAATGAATGGTATAAAAGTGGGTTGGCGGTATTGAATGACTTTTCTAAAAAGAAGGAGGGTTTAAGGACTCAAATAAAAAACTCTCCTCTAAAAGAGCCGTTGAAGCTAACTATTCAGAATATTTCTAAGATATTAGAGAATATTTTAAACAGAGAGCAATCCGAAGCCTATTATTACAATCTTAAGAAGAAAAAGATTGAAAAATATCATCTTAATGAGAAGTTGAGTAGTTTTTCCAAAATTTTTTTTCAACAGTTAATGCCTACTATTAAGCAAGACAAACAAGAGTTTAATAAATTGTCCCTTGAAGATCAAAAAAATATTGAAGATTTTATAAAAAAGAATAATTTAAAAAGAACTAAAATTATTAGAGAAAAGAATAATAAAGAGTTTGTTCTAACTTCAAAAAGAGAAACTATACCCGATTTCCTAAAAAGATTTTTGCAAGGGTTAAAGGAAGATAAAGCGTCTCGGTGTATTTTTTGTAATTATAAAGGAGGGTTGAAAATTAAGGGTTGGTTTTTCCCTTTTATTATTGATAAAAATAAATTTCCAAACTTATATCCTGAAGCCAAGATTGCAAGTTTAAAAGTATGTAAAAACTGCGCTGCAGTTCTTTTCGCCGCTTATAAAAATATATTTTATTTTTCAAACCAGGACTATTTAAATTTCCTCTTTTTTTATTCCGACAATGAATATATTTTAAACAGATTTCTGAGACGAATGAGAGAGGGGCTTTCTTCAAATTTTGTTTATTCTAATTATTGGAAGAATTTTAAGGTGGATGGTGTAAATTATCCCTATGAATTTTTGGGCGAGTTATTGAATAGAATTGCTACCAACTCAAGATACAATTTAAACCAACAAGAAAGCAGTCAAGTTGGAGTAGCGGTTTTTGGACTAGAAACGAAAGGAAAAAAAATTTGGCACTTTGCAGAAAAAATTGACAATATTCATATTATGCTCCAGGTTTTAAGAAAAATATGGGAGAAAGCACCAATTATAAAAGAAACAGGTCAAAAAATAGATATATTTCCGGTGTTTACAAAATCATTTCTGGAATATAATCCTGAAACTAAAAGATATAATTTTAAAAAGAAAGATAGTTTTGTAAAAAGAAATGAATTTTTAAGAGAATTATTCTTTTTTAAGAAAATAAATTGGCAATTACTGGAAGATGCTCTCTTTGAAAATATCAAAGGGAGAAGGTCGACTCTTCCATACAATAAGAGAATTTTGCCCATAATAATGGATGCGCTAAATATGTCCGAAAAAGAACTTTATGAAAAAATTTCAAAACAGGGTTATATTTTCGGCAGGAAATTGTTGGAGGTTGAGGGGAGAAAAGAGAAGGTTGTAAAATATATCTACGATTTGCGGCGAGCCAGACAACCTGTAGATTTTTTAGATCAATTAAACAATCTCCAACTTCGTGCTGAGATTTCGTTTGATGAAAGGTCGTTTAGGGAAAACGAAAATGTTTTCCGCAATCTAAAGGTTTATTTCTTAATCGGGGTGGCAAATGCAATATTTGCTTCCCAGAAAGAAAAATATGAATAAAATTAAATTTTTAGAGATTGCTTATCTTACAAAAATTGAAAAGGCAAATCCCAATGCGAGTGGGACAGAAGGTAATATTACAATTCTTAAAAAAACCGAAGAAATTGACGGAACGCAAAGAGTGTTTGTTTCAGGTGCTAGTATTAAATACGCGATAAAAGAATATTGGAAAAGTATTGGTTGGAAATTATCTCAGATAAAAGAGAAGAGTTCTACCACTGCTGAGGAGACAGGAAGACAAATAACTACAGAATGTAATTTAGAGAAATATATTGACGATGACCTCCTTGGTTATATGGATACTTCCGGAAAGAAGACGAAGAAAAGAGTAGCACCAGTAAAAACAAATGGCTTAATTTCAGTATTTCCTTACAAAGGAGATGTGAACCGAGGAGTGAGGTTTGACCCTACAGGTAAAGAACAGCATAGCTTGTATGATATTGAAATTACTACCAATGTGATGAGAGGAAATTTTGCTATTGAATTAGACAGAATTGGTTGTGATGATGAAAAAGGGAAAATGATAATCAAAGAAGACGAGAAGAAAAAAAGAATTGAGGCGTTATTTGAGGCTATTTTTAATCTTTGGGGTGGTGGTCATCAAACGAATTTTTTAACGAAACTTTCTCCCGAGTTTATGGTAATTGTTGGAAGAAATGATAAAAGTTTAACTGTGGCTGATAGGTTAAGGATGGATGAGAATTATAATTTAGATGTGAATGTCCTGAAGGAGGTTTTGGACCTTTATAGAGATAAGATAGAAAAGGTATGGATTGGTGGCTTAAGAGGGTTTGTTAAAAATTGGCCAGAGGTTGAAGAATTGAAAGATGAAAAAATTGGAGTGATGGAATTATCTGAACTCAGAGAGAATTTATTGAAAGAGATATAAATAATTAAAAAAATTATGAAAGGTATTTCTTTTGTTGTCAAAGGGGATTTGGCTTGTTTTCGAAATCCTGCGACCCTTTCGTTTTTTGAAACCTTTCTTTGCCCCCAAAGGACAGCGATTTTAGGTTTAATAGGTGCTTTATTAGGACATTCTGAAAAAGATACCTACGAAGCATTGGCAAAAAAACTTAAAGTTGGAATTGAAATTTTAGAAATCAATGGCTTTGCTCGAGAGATTACAAGGTTAAGAAATCTAAAAGGAAAAGAGGAAGAAAAGACTCCGACGATGAGAAATTTATTAGTAAGGCCTAAATACAGGATTTATTTAGGGTTAGAAGAGAATGAGTTACTTGAGAAAATTTCCAGAGCCGCCGAAGAACCAAAATTTCCACCCTATCTAGGAAGCAGTGATTTTTTAGCCTTTCCTGTTACTGAAATTACCTTGTTTGATACTCTAACTTCAAGAAAGGAAAATTTATTTGAATGTGTAGTTCCCGAAGTTGAGAAAATTGATTGGTTTATTACTGATAGAATAAAGGATAATAAAAGAGGACAATTAGTTATTCCAGCAAAGAGATATAAAACAGTAAGAGATTGGAAAGTTACTGATAGGGGACGAGTGCCAGAATTTATAGATTTAATCGTTGGATATAATTGTTTAATTAAAACAACTCCCAAATTGCCTTGTTACTACTTTGCCAAAAAACCAATTGTTTTATTTTAATATGGAACTTTTAGCCAAGCCTAATGAATCTTTAAAGGAGCATTCAGAGAAAACAAAAGAAATAATAGATTACCTTATTAAGTATTATCCTCCACCATCTATAGTTAAAGGATCAAAGAAAGTTTCAAAAGATAAAGAGAGGTTTATTAAAGCGCTAAAATTAAGTGCTCTTTTGCATGATATCGGGAAGGCAGATTATAGATTTCAGAATTATATAAGAAACAAACAATCTAAATCTCCTCCCCATGCTCTTTTAAGCCTTTCTATATTAAAGGAAATTTTTTCTATTAGAAAATTTCCTGAATGGATCTGTAATTTGATGATTTTGGCAGTGGCTTCGCATCACACTCCCTATTATGGAGAGTTGTATAATGGTTATGAAACCTTGCAGTGGTTTTCGGAAACTGATTTTGAGAACCTAATAAGTATTTTAAACGATTGGGGGTTATCTATCAAAAAAGAGAATGTTTTGAGGAGTAACCCCTATCAAATATTTAATAATGCAAGGAATTATATCAGTGATAATTCTAATTTTTTGTGGCGGGAACTTTTAGTTTACTCTCAGGGTTTGTTAATCAGAGCAGATTATTACGCAAGCAGTAATTCAATACCCAAAAAAGAGGTTATTTTTCCGGTTGATATTATTGGCAAAGATAAAAGGTTATACTGGCACCAAAAAGAAGTTCAGCAGATAAACGAAGATATTTTTATTCAGATACCCACAGGGAGAGGAAAAACTGAAACAGCGCTTTTATGGGCAAAGCAGTTTAAAAAACCAAATTTATTTTATATTCTTCCGACTACTGCTTCTATCAATGCGATGTATTACAGATTTCTCAAGAAATTCGGAGATGAACAGGTTGGAATTTATCATTCTCGATACGAATCAGTGCTTTTAGAAGAAGAAAAATTAGAGCAAGGTCAGATTTTTAAGTATTTCTTAAAGCCGATTAACATAACTACACCGGATCAACTTTTATTGACTTTAATGAATTACAAAAAATTTCCTCCCCGGGAGGTGATTTTTTCAAATAGTGTTTTTATTTTTGATGAGATTCATATTTATGATGCTTATACCTTTTTCTTGATAAAGTGGCTAATCAAAATATTGAAAGATGAGTATAATGCTAAAATTTGTGTGATGAGTGCTACTTTTCCTAAATTCTTTCAAGGAGAGTTGGATTTCTTAAAAGCCAGAAAAATAGGAGATGAAAATCAAATTTTAAAAGAATACGAAGATTTTAGAAGGACGAAGCCGATTATTAAAAACGATTTTCTAAAAAATAAGATAGGTTTAATTATAGATGAATTTAAAAAAGGAAAAAAAGTTTTAGTAGTGGTAAACACAATACAAGAAGCACAAAAGATTTATTCTATTTTGAAAAATGAGAATAAAATTCCTTTGGTCTCGCTAATGCTTTTACATAGTAAATTTATTGCAAAAGATAGGCAAGAAAAGGAAAAAAGGATTTTAAAAGGAGTGAAAAACCCCTTTATTTTAGTTTCAAGCCAAGTAGTAGAAGTTTCACTTGATATAGATTTTGATGTTCTTTTTACTGAACTTGCATATTTCGATTCACTTGTTCAACGTTTTGGAAGGGTAAATCGTTTTGGCAATAAAGAAGAAACTCCGGTATATATTTTTAACCCACAAACTCCGGCTCCATACGAGGAAGATTTTTTAAGGATTACCTTGGAATTACTTAAACAACAGGAATTTAAAAGTGAGGCTGATTATTTATTGCTTACAGATAGTTTTTATAACAAAATCAAAAACAAATTAAAGGAACAAATAAAAGAATTAGAAAAAGAAAACCCGTTTAAGGAGACTTGGAAAAAACTAAATTATATTGCGGCTTTTAGAATAAACGAAATAGAAGGGCAGGAACTGCTACGAACCCGAAGAGGTATTCTCCAAATTCCTATGGTTCCCTCCTGTTTTTATAATGAAATTCAAAAAATTGAAGAGAAAATAAAGCAGACTACTGACCGTCAAGAAAAGATGAAATTAATTTTATTAAAGAAAGAATACTATGTTGATGTGCCTATTTATTTAGCAAAGAAATTCTCCAACTCCAAAGACGCTAATTTCATAGATTTAGATTACAACTCAGACAAGGGACTAGATATAGAAAACAGCAATTTCATATAGAAATGTCTCGAGTTGATTTAGAAGATCTTAAAATCACAGGAGTTCAGGTAAGCTATTTTTTAGTTTGCCCCCGGAAGTTGTGGTTTTTTTCCAAGAATTTGAATATGGAACAAACTTCGGATTTGGTCTACTTAGGGCGATTAGTAGATAAAGAAAGTTATAAGCGAGAAATGAAGAATATAATAATTGATAATAAGATTCAGATTGACTTCTTTAAAAAAACTCTGGAAGTACACGAGATAAAAAAATCGAAGAAATTAGATAAACCACACTTATATCAACTTCTTTATTATCTTTATTATTTAAAGCAAAAGGGGATAATAATAAAAGGAGTACTTAACTATCCGTTACTTCGTAAAAAAGAAAAGGTTGAACTAACACCGAAGAAGGAAAAAGAGATAGAAAAAATCTTAAACAAGATCAAAGAATTTTTAAAATTAAAAGTTCCGCCTTTGCCTAAATTTAAACCTTATTGCCGGAAATGCAGTTATTATACTTTATGTTTTGCTTAATCTTATGGAAAGGAATTATTATATTTTAAAAAGTGGAAGATTAAAAAGAAAAGGGAATACCCTTTATTTTACCTCAAAAAATAATGAAAAGGAGGATTCCAGTTCGGTTTCAGAAAAACCAATTCCTATAAATGATGTTAATTCTCTTTTCATTTTTGGGGAGGTAGATTTAAATACGAAACTTTTGAATTTTTTGGCTCAAAATAAAATTCCTGTTCATTTTTTTAATTATTATAACTTCTACACTGGCAGTTTTATTCCTAAAGAGTATTTACCTTCTGGTTTCCTTTTGGTAAGCCAAGTAAAGCACTATTTGGATTTAAAAAAAAGAATGGAAATTGCTAAAGAGTTTGTTTTGGGGGCTTCTCATAACACGATAAAAAATTTAATTCATTACAAGAAGCAGGAAAAGGAGGTTCAAGAAACAATTGAGAGCATTAAAAAAGAGATAGAAAAAATTCCGAAATGTGAAAAAAGAACAGAATTGATGGCAATTGAAGGAAGGATAAAACATTTTTATTATCAGAGTTTTTCTGAGATTTTGGGTCTTGAGTTTAAAAAGAGAGTCCGTCAGCCTCCTGATAATATGATAAATTGTTTAATTTCCTTTGGTAATTCGCTTTTGTATACTGAAACTCTATCCCAAATTTACCACACTCAATTAAATCCCACCATAAGTTATCTTCACGAGCCGGGTGAAAGAAGATATTCTTTAACCTTGGATATTGCTGAAATTTTCAAACCGATGATTGTGGACAAAGTAATATTTAAATTAATTAACAACAAGATGATAAGCGAAAAACATTTTTTAAAAGAGCTAAAATTTTCTTATTTAAATGAAAAGGGGAGAAGATTGTTTTTAGAAAATTTTGATAAAAGATTGTCTATGACGATTTTCTACAAGAAGTTAAAAAGACACATTTCTTATAAAGGATTAATAAGATTGGAGTGTTATAAGTTGATTAAGTATTTAATTGGAGAGCAAAAGTATCAAAGTTTTAAAATGTGGTGGTAAAAGTAATTTATGTATGTTATAATTGTTTATGATATAGCGCAAAAAAGAGTGACTAAACTTTGTAAATTTTTGAGAAAGTATTTACATTGGGTTCAAAATTCGGCTTTTGAGGGCGAGGTTTCAGAGGGTCAACTTTTTGAAATAAAAAAGGGGATAGGAAAAATAATAAAAAAGCAAGATTCGGTTTTAATTTATGAGACAAATAATCCTCGCTGGTTAAAAAAGGAGATTGTTGGAAAAGAAAAAAATCCAGTTTCTAATATAATTTAGACAATGAGTTGGTCAACCTTTTCTAAAAATTTACTTTATTTGAGGCTTGCCAAGTTGTTTTCCAAAAAAAATAAATTTTTCCGTTTATTTTCAGCCAAAAATTGTGGGTTCCAATAGTCCCAGAGTGGGATTGAAAGGCCAATATACTTTGCAACTTTCAGTTGAACAGATAAGGGGTTCCAATAGTCCCAGAGTGGGATTGAAAGCTGTCCGACCTTTGGATTGCTCTATTGTTAGAATTTGGTTCCAATAGTCCCAGAGTGGGATTGAAAGCTTCTTTATTTTTGAAAAAGTAAAACCATAAATTAGTTCCAATAGTCCCAGAGTGGGATTGAAAGGTGGAACACGAGCATTGATTATGATAACATTGAATTAGTTCCAATAGTCCCAGAGTGGGATTGAAAGCCACTTTTCCACAATGAAAAAGGACACCAAATACATCATAGTTCCAATAGTCCCAGAGTGGGATTGAAAGTCTATAGGGTAAGGGTAAGTAAAAGAGCCAGAAGTAGAGTTCCAATAGTCCCAGAGTGGGATTGAAAGGATATTAAAAAAGGTCGAGGAGACGGAAACTCCTAAGTTCCAATAGTCCCAGAGTGGGATTGAAAGGATTTTATTCCTTGTTTCATTAGTTCAATATAAATTCGTTCCAATAGTCCCAGAGTGGGATTGAAAGTAGATCTTCTTTAGAGGTTGTTTTTTAGGCATCCGTGTTCCAATAGTCCCAGAGTGGGATTGAAAGTCTTAAAGTTTATCCAGCAAAACAAGGTCAAACGAGTTCCAATAGTCCCAGAGTGGGATTGAAAGAACTCTCAAAAATTATCTGGCTTGTCTCACTGCTTGAAGTTCCAATAGTCCCAGAGTGGGATTGAAAGATAAAGGAGTAAAAAATAAAAGCAAATTTTCCTCAAAGTTCCAATAGTCCCAGAGTGGGATTGAAAGAATTTCAATTTTTTGGTTTTCTTCATCGCTAACATAATGTTCCAATAGTCCCAGAGTGGGATTGAAAGTAAAAGCAAGGCGATGGGAAAGAGATGCAATGAAGCAGTTCCAATAGTCCCAGAGTGGGATTGAAAGATTCTTTAACCGACCTTTTTTGACTTCTTCGGCGAAGTTCCAATAGTCCCAGAGTGGGATTGAAAGACAGATTTAGAAGAAGATTTGGATTTAGGTTTAGCCACCGAGTTCCAATAGTCCCAGAGTGGGATTGAAAGCCTTGAGTGAAGATTTGGTCAACATTAGTGGTAGAAGTTCCAATAGTCCCAGAGTGGGATTGAAAGATCGTCATTTATGTGTTCTGCAATAAATCTGGTCCACGGTTCCAATAGTCCCAGAGTGGGATTGAAAGCCTAATTTGGATTAAGCCGGACAACATTGACTATAGTTCCAATAGTCCCAGAGTGGGATTGAAAGGCTTTTATTACAACGAGATAGTTGAAGATGACAGGTGCCATGTTCCAATAGTCCCAGAGTGGGATTGAAAGCTCTAATCCTTTTGCTATTTGGTTGGCTATTTCGTTTGGTTCCAATAGTCCCAGAGTGGGATTGAAAGGTTTCAAATTCATAGGTGTAATCTGTTTTGTTCCATCGTTCCAATAGTCCCAGAGTGGGATTGAAAGAACCTATTTGGCAGTCTCGGTAGATTACGAAGCCCAGGTTCCAATAGTCCCAGAGTGGGATTGAAAGGTCAACGAGTGAAAGGTCAACGAGTAAAGGTCAACGAGTCCGGGTCTCGTTGTTTTCCTTCTCCGAGGGAGGGGAGAAGGAGGGGTCCCCTTGAAGTAAGGTGATTAAAGAAATATAATTTGGTGTATGGAAGAAGATTTGGAAGAGATTAGAAAGGAGGTTTTAAAATGCAGAAAGTGCGGGCTTTATAGGACTCGGACCAATCCGGTTGTTGGAGAGGGAAATCCAAAAGCGAAAATAATGTTTGTGGGTGAGGCGCCGGGATTTAACGAGGACAGAATAGGTCGACCATTTTGCGGGGCGGCAGGAAGGGTATTAGACGAACTTTTGGAATCCATCGGAATAAAGAGGGAAGATGTCTATATTTCCAATCTCCTGAAATGCCGACCTCCAGAAAACAGAGATCCCCAAAAGGAGGAAATTTCTGCCTGCTCGCCTTATTTGGAAAGGCAGATTGAGATTATCAAGCCAAAGATTATTTGTCCTTTGGGCAGGTATTCAATGAGATTTTTAATGGAAAAATATGGACTCAAAGATAAGATTGAGCCAATTAGCCGAATTCATGGAAGGGTATTTGAGATAAGCAGCCTTTTTCAGGAGATAAAAATTATCCCTCTTTATCATCCGGCAGTAGCAACATACAACATCAATATGAAAGAGGTTCTTAAGAGGGACTTTAGGGTTTTAGAAAAATTTAGATAGTTTTTAAGAGGTTAATGAAAGAGATTAAATTGGTAATTTTAAGCGGAAAGGGAGGAGTAGGGAAGTCAATGCTGGCCTCATCTTTGGCTATGCTTTTTGCCAGAGAGAGAAGGACCGTGGCAGTGGATTGTGATGTTGACGCGCCAAATTTGGCAATTTGGTTGGGAGACCCGGGAAATTGGCGGGAAATAAAAAAGATAAGCGTTTCTGAAAGAGCAATTATTGATGACAAAAGATTAACCAAAAAAGAAAAAGAAGAATGCCTAAAAAAATGTCGCTTTAATGCCCTGGAGATTAAGGATGGGAGATTAAAGGTAAATCCTTTCTTGTGCGAAGGATGCGGCGCCTGCGAAATTTTTTGCCCGAAAGGGGTTGTAAGAATGAAGCCGGTTAAAAACGCCCAGGTTCTTGTTAAAAAAACAAGATATGGATTTCCTTTGGTTTCAGGTCAACTTTTCCCGGGAGAAACGGGTTCCGGAAAAATAGTTACAGAGATTAAAAAGGAGGCAGAAAGGATTGGCAGGAGTTTTAGATGGCATTCAGGATTGCAAAGCAAACCAATGTTGTATGTCATTGATTCTGCTCCCGGAACCGGATGTCCAGTAACTGCCTCCCTGCGGGATTCAAACCTTGCTATTTTGCTTACAGAGCCCACACCCTCGGGATTTTCAGACCTGAAAAGGGTTTTAGGGGTGGTTAATTACTTTAATATCCCTTGGGCGCTGGTAATTAACAAGTGGGATATTAACAGAAACCTGAGTGAAAAAATAGAAAAATGGGCGGGTATAAAACTTTTGGGAAAGATATCTTATGACAAGAAGATATTTAGGGCTGTTGCCAATTTAAAACCAATACTAAAAACAGAATTAGAGGCTAAAAGAGAGATTAAAGAGATTTTCAAAAAGGTTAAGAAATTACTGGCTAAGAATTTTTTATAGTTGCCGATTTTTATAACACCAGGGACAGGAGCCTATTTGATAAGACGAGTCATAGTTTTCCTTCCAGGTTTTGTCCATAACAGGATGAACCTTTTTTGAATACTGGTCAATTTTTGGCGCCAGTTGACGAATAAAATTTTCCGCTTGAGGATGGGTAGGGTGGAGATTAAACCTTTTGACCAACTCTCTGATTATTCTCGGATGGTCGATTAAAGGGCAGGGGAGCAGGAGATTTTTATCATAGGGCTGAATCTCTCTGTATTTTTTAAATAGGGGAGAAGCCATTACCTCTTTTAGGGACTTTTCCTTGATGTTATCAGCAGCAAAGTGGGTGAAGATACAGGGCTCTACCTCGCCCTTGTTGTTAATATGAATATAGTGCTTCCCCGCAATACATCCTCCTACCAGAGGAGCATCTCCCCAAAAATCAATGGTGATAATAGGCCTCTCATTTCTTATCTCCTGATGTCTCTTCCATAGATTATACCTTTGTTCTGGACTGGGCATTAAAGAAATATCTTCTTTTTCTCCAAAAACAGGCATATAGAGAAAATACCATCCCCAAACACATCCCTTTTCTATCATCAAATCAATAAATTCATCTGATGTGACCACATCTGCATTTTTGCTGGTATAGGTAACTGAAAATCCATGGGGTATGCCGTATTTCTGGCAAATCTCCATTGCCTTCATTGTTGTCTTGAAGGCGCCCTTCCCCCTTCTTTCATCTGTTTCTTTTTCAAATCCCTCAACTGAAAACTGAATGAAAAGATTTCCCAGTTCCTGAAGTTTTTTAGCCACATCTTCTGTTAACAATGAGGCGTTGGTAAAAAGTTGCGCCCAGGCGGTATCATTGTATTTTTTAAAAATTCTGTAGATTCTATCAAAGATTAATAGAGGTTCTCCTCCCAAAAGCGTATAAAACTGAACACCCATTTCTTCTCCCTCTTTTACAATCCTTTCAAAGAGTTCTTCTGGCATATCGTCTGCCTTGGTGTAGTTTTGAGCATAGCAGCCGACACAATGATAATTGCACCTCATTAAGGGGGAGATTAAAACAGTGGCAGGAGTGAAAGAACCCTCTTTTTCTGTTCTTTCTCTCAGTTTATTCTTTCTTTGCCATCCTCCGAAAACAAAATTTTTGATAAATTTCTCTTTGCAGTTTGGATGCCATTCTTTAAGCATCCTTTGGGGAAAGCCATAGACCCATCCTTCTTTTCTTAAGAATGACTCTCTGATTGAATCTATCTGAATTTTTTTATTTTCCTTCTCGTCTTTCCCTTTTCTTATTGTAAATGGAACAGGGAAAACCTTAAATATGTTGGTAATTATCTTGACATCATTGTCAGAGAGTTCGGTTTTGTTTTTAACAAAATTGGCTATCCTTTGAACAAAAAAATTCTTGAACATATTTTTTATTCTGATTGAATAACAAAGTATGCCTTTGTAATTTGGGAGGCGATTTTTTTGGCATTTAATTTCTTTTTTGAGGAATTCTTGACCTTCATTGCTATTCCTTCTAAGGCAGCCAGAAGATAATGAATGAATTCTGGATTTTTTGAAACCCTTTTTAATTTCTCCTGGAAAAAACAATTAATTTGCCTTTTTATCTTTTCAAGATTACCTTTCATTTTTGCCTCCTTTCTGGGCGGTTTTAAATGGAGGAGACGGATTAGGTTTTTTTCTTTTAGACAAAACTCCAAATATCCCTCAATGGTTTTAGATAAAATCTCCTCTTTTGACATTACTAGGGATATCCTTTTTTCAATCTCTTTCTTCAATCTTTCAAAAGACTCATTTAGGACCTCAAAATAGATTTCTTTTTTACTCTTAAAGTGATGGTAGAGGGCGGGTTTGGTTATTCCCAATTTTTGGGCAATTTTTTGCATTGAGACATCTGAAAATGAGGATTCAGAAAATAGCTTGGAGGCTATTTTTAAAATTTTCTGTTTTGTTTTCTTCATAATTTTACTTACCGTTCGGTAAGTTTTATTAGAGGATAGCAAAACCAAAACTATTTGTCAAGGGCATAGGTTAATTTTGGTTTCGGGAGAGATTTAAATTGAGAGAGGTTTGTGGTACAATACCTTCTGTTAGGCGAGATTAATTGTCAAATAAAGGTCGCTAATAAATTGAAGAAAGAAAAACAGAAATATGACAACAGGACAGAAATTTTCTAAAAGCGAGGCAGTGCGTTTTGGATGGAATACGACAAGAAGCAATTTTGGATTTTTCATCGGGCTTCTAATAGTGGTAGGCCTGATTTATTTTATTCCAGATTTTATCGCCGAATTGCTGAAAAAAGACGCCCCGGTGCTTTCATTTATTATTGATATTGTCTCTTGGGCTTTGGGCATAATAGTCCAAATGGGGTTGATTAAAATTGCCTTAAGATTTTGCGACAACAAGAAGGCTAAACTTGCTGACCTTTTCTCTTGCCCTTCTTTGTTTTTCAAGTATCTGTTTGGTTTGATTCTTTACGAGTTGATTGTTCTGGGAGGAACGATGCTGCTGATTATCCCCGGTATCATTTGGGCAATAAAATTTCAGTTTTTTGATTATTTTATCGTTGACAAGGAACTTGGTCCAATAGAAGCCCTGAAACGAAGTTCTGCGATTACAAGGGGTGCTAAATGGGATTTGTTTTTCTTTAATCTATTGCTGGGATTTATCAATTTCTTAGGGGCTCTCTGTCTATTGATTGGTTTGTTTGTTACTGTTCCGACAGCAATGCTTGCTATGGCTTTTGTTTACCGCAAACTGCTGACTCAAAAAGAGACCTCTCAAGCACCTGAATTGTCAACAGAAAAAGGAATTTAATTTTTATTTTTCTGTTTTCTTTTCAAGAATTTCCTGTAAAATTCTTCCCTAAAACAATTTCCTTCTTTTTGATGAGTTTTCTTTTCCAAAGAGAATAGGCCTTGGAAATAGTAATAAGCTCAGTAATTTCGTACCTAAAGGCAACTTCTTTTTTCAGGTAACCTTGCTTTTTGAGGGTATTGTAGACCTCTGCTCTATTGGAAAGAGCGTGCCAGGGTCCTAATTGTTCTGAAAGCAAAATAAAAGAAAGATTGTTTTTTTCGGCAAATTCTTTTATTTTCTCAAAAATCTCTTTTAAAAGAGAAGGAAGATGAACCTCATAAAGAAAATCAGAGGTAGGATTTATTCCTCGGAGCAAGATGCCCTTTCTGCCCTTCCTTTCAACAAAATAACCTTGAATGTTGCCAACAATAAATTCATCTCCTCCTTTCTTCTCAGTCAAATTTAAATGAAAATGGTCTTTTCTTTTGAAAAGTTCAATGTCTCTGGCAGTGCAAATTCCCGCTGAGGCCTTGGCAAAAAAAGAGGGAATATTTTTGGAAAGATATAGTTTAAGTTCTTTTTCTTCCTTTCTTCTTTTCGTCTCTTCTTCTGACTCAAACTTTTTTATTTCCTTTTTTATTAAACCTCGGAAGTAGGAGATGGGTTTTTCAGCGGCAAAGGAAGACAAAAGAGAGGAAATCTCTTCAGAAGAAATGTCAGGAGGAATTTCTTTTTTTAAAATTTTCTCAAATTGGATTTTGTGTTTTAAAATCTGCTTTTTTAGTTCTTCTTGGAACTCTTTTTTATCTTTTAGAAATTCTTTTAGTTTCTTTTCAAAATAATCTTTAAATAAAGTTCCAGAGGCTTCAGCGGATTTTCCTAAATAAGGATAAACAGAAGAAGGGCTTAAAGAAGGTTTTCTTTCTCCTAAAGAGGCAATCTCTTCTCTTTCTAAAAGAGAGAAAAGAGGAGCGTAATCTTCAGGTTTCTCAAAAGAAGGAGAAGCCTTGGCCAGTCTGATTAAAACATCTTTTATTCTTTTTTCTTTTTCCTTTTTTTCTTCTTTATTTAGTTCTTCTTTGGTTAACTGTTTGGCTTGAGAGAAGGTCTGAAAGATAAAATCTATTCTCTCTTTAGATAATTCTTTTCCTTCTTTTAGTTTCATCTCCAAAGAAGGGGAAATCTTTATTTCATAACCTTCCTCCGGAAAAGAATAATCTTTTAGGTCAGCGGTTCTATCCGGCACCCTTCCTAAATAGGACATAATATCTTGTCTTGACATTTCAATGGGTCGATAGAAAAGGTAAATAAGTTCTCCGATTTCTTCTTTATTTTCTTTAGTTATCTCAACGGGTTTGTTTTTGAAAAAATCTTTTTTTAGGGACTTTATTTTCTCTAGATAATTTTTTCTTTCTTTTTCAGGGAGAGATTGATACTTCTTGAAGAAGAGAGGAGAAAAACCTTTCATTTTTTCAAGAAAAGAGAAAAGTTCCTTTTTGTTTTCTAAAGAAACTTTTTCTTCTAATATCCCTTCTAGAAAGACATCTTGAGCAACTCGGGGGGAGTATTGATGGATAAGGGTCTTTAGAAAATCAATTTTCTCTTTCTCCTCTTTCTGGAAATCAAAAAATTTATCTAAGGACCTTATAAACTCAAGACTAAAATAGGGAAAATTACTTTTGGCAAGAAGTTTGTTTTCAAAAGCAAATTTAAGGTTTTCCAGCGGCGCTTTCCTAAGAAGCCATCTTACTTCGCCATTCTTGGCTAATTTTTTTAGACCTTCCGGAGTCTTGATTTGATAGACCTTGGAAGCGAATTTAAGGTTTTCTTTTGGAGTGTTTCCAAGAAGCCATATTACTTCGTCATTCTCGGCCAATTTTTCTAAATCTTCTGGAGTCCTGACTTGATAGATCTTACAACCAAATTCAAGGTTTTCTTTCGGAGTACCCCTAAGAAGCCATCTTACTTTGACTTTCTCGGCTATCCATTCCGTAAATTCAGAAGGATTTCTAATAATTTCCTTTTCCCTTAAAAGAATATAGTTAGAATGAAATTCTTCTGGAATCTTTTTAAGTTCCTCTTTTATTTTTTCTCTTTTCTCTTCAAGACCCCTTTTGCTTTCAGTCCAGGCCTCTTTTTCTTTTTTAGTCTTTGGCTGAAATTTCTCTGGATGTCTCCTCATCTGATTTGAGATTCTAATTTTTTTAAATAATCCCTTTTTGGCTAAAAGGGTTTATTAAAGCGAGATGAGGCTGAGGTAGTGGGTTTGATTTTTTTGTGCCCGGGGTGGGATTTGAACCCACACGGGATTGAATCCCAAGGGATTTTAAGTCCCTTGTGTCTACCAGTTCCACCACCCGGGCAGTTTTTGATTTAATTTGATTTTGAGCCCCTGACTGGTCTGCTACTTCCCCAAATGGCTGGTGGCTGTAAGGGCTCTTGAGGCCGGGAGGGGATTCGCACCCCTGTAAACGGTTTTGCAGACCGCTTCCTAACTTCTCGGACACCCGGCCATAATTGATTCAAATCCTTGACCATCTACCTTGCCCGACGATTCTCTTCATTTTTGACTATCTCTAAAATTTCTTCTATTTTTCCAGCCCTTTCTGTTTCTTTTTCCTCCCAAAAGCCGATTTTTGGGACGAATTTCATCTTCAGGCGTTTATTAAGTTTTTGCTGGAGGTAGTAGATCTGTTTATTTACAATTTTCAAGGTAGTGGCGGTTTGAGATTTCGGTAGGCAACTGATAAAAACCTTGGCATGATTGAGATCAGAGGAGGTCTCAACTCGGGTTAGTGTTGCCAGCGTGTCTTTTGGAAATTCAATCTCTGTCAGAAGTATTTTGCCCAACTCTCTTTTTATCAACTCATTGACCCTTTGAACTCTTTTTTTCATAAACTAGTCTTTTCCCATTGCTCTGTATAAAATACCAGTATATCTCCGATTTCAATTTTAACATCCCCCTCAAACAATATCCCGCACTCCTGACCCTTTATTACCTTGCCCGTATCTTTTTTATCCCGTTGAAGGTTGATTAGTTTTCCCTTACCTATCAGTTCGTCATTTCTTAAGACATCAATTTTCGTTCCTCTTCTTACCTCTCCCCAGATTACCTTTCCGCCGACAATCTGGCGTTTTTTGTTTGTTAAAAAGGTTGCCAGGATCTTTACCTTTCCTATATCTGTCCTGATTTTCTCGGGCTTAATAATTCTTTCCATAAAGTTGCGCACATTCTTTACCAATTCATAAATCACATCCGAGGTGATTATTTTTACCCTTTCCTTTTCGGCAAAATTCTCAATGCCTGAACTCAATTTTGTTCGGAATCCCAAAATTACTGCCGGATGCCCCTCTGCTGGATGGGCCTTGGCGAATTTAATATCTGACTCGTTTATTTGACCTACTCCTGATTTTAGTATTCTTAAGACCACTTTTTCCTGAGGCAGGTCTTTCAGGACCTGTTCAACTGCTTCTCTTGAACCCAAGGTATCCAGTTTTAGAACCAGATTTAAGACCTTCTGCCCAGGTTTTATTTCTACAGGGATAAACCCTGTCTCCTTTTGTGTCTGACAGAGATTGTTTTTGGCATCCTCTATATTGGCAAAGGTTCTGAATTTTTCTCCTATCATTGGCACACTTTCAAAGCCAATCGCTAAGACCGGGTTAGAAGGAACCGCTTCATTCACCGGGCGGCCCTGAAAATCCTCCAATAGTTTTATTTTCCCATAGGTAGAGGGTGTTCCTATGACATCTCCTTTTCTCAAGGTTCCTTGGTTTACAAGAAGAGTGGCAGTAGGTCCCCGCCGGTTATCTAAATACGACTCAATAACTACGCCTTCTGCCGGCTTTTTAATATCCGCCTTTAGTCCCTTCATTTCTGCTACAAGGGAGATAATTTCTAAAAGGTCTTCAATTCCTTGGCCCGTCTTTGCCGATACCTCCACTGCCGGCACGTCTCCCCCTAAAGATTCGGTTAGGATTCCCTCTTTTGCCAGTTCTCTTTTAATTCTTTCCGGCTCGGCTTCCGGTTTGTCAATTTTATTAAGAACCACAATAGGGGAAATTTTGGCTGATTTTATAACAGAGATTGCTTCTTTTGTTTGGGATTGAACTTTTTGACTGGCGTCAATGACCAAAAGTCCAATATCAGCCACTTTTGCTCCCCTTGCCCTCATAGCCGAAAAGGCTTCATGACCCGGGGTGTCAATAAAGGTGATTTTTTTTCCGTTTTTGGCAATTTGATAGGCACCAATATGCTGGGTGATTCCTCCCGCTTCTTTTTGGGCAATGTGGGTTTTTCGGATGAAATCTAAAATTGATGTTTTTCCATGGTCAACATGGCCCAAAAGAACCACCACCGGCGGCCTGGCTGTGCTTTCCTTGGTCTGGACAATTGTCTCTTTTGTTTTTGTAACCATAAGACCTAAAACCTTCTAAAATTTTAATATTTGATTAACTTTTTATCTGTTATTGTATTGATTGGGACCCTTGAGAATTTATGGCATTCTCAATCGCTTTTTTTTCTTCTTGGGATAACGGATATTCTGGCTGTCCTTTCTTTATTCCCTTGGCGTAGAACCTGTTTCCTTCCTTGGTATATAAACTAGTTATAACTACCCCTGTGTTAGTGCCGTCCAAAATAGCAACAGAAAAACTTTGGTTCCCGCCCATATCTCTAAATGGATTAAATCTTACAATTCCGATTTTCTGGAGCATCCATTTGTTTTTTTCTTCTAGGCTTTTTATTCTTTCGGAAGCATTCTGGATTTGTTCCTTCAGTTCTTTGAACTGCTTCAGTAGTTCGGTTATATTTTCTGGCTCTTTTTCTTTCTTTTTAAAAAAGTTAATCATAAAAGATAGATTTTAATTTATCACTTTTTTTGCCAATAATCAAGTAATGGCACGAATTCATCTAAACTAAAATGGAACTTGCTCCGGAAAATAGATAGGGGATTGAAAAGGTTATATAAATGTTTTAAGATGTAATTGACCTTGCTTGGCAAGCCCACCTATTGGGATACCATTAGAGAAAAATCGGAAATCCGAAACAAGGTTAAATCAAAAATCAAATCTCAAAATGCAAATCTCAAAATGACAATTCAAAATGCAAAATGAATTTTTCGCCTGGAATTTATTTAGAGTTTAGGATTTAAAATAAAATAATAATTTTGAATTTTGAGATGTAATTTTGAGATTTGAGATTTGAATTTTGAATTAAAAATTGTAATTTTTTCGCTTTACGCTTTGAGTTTAAAAATAACATGCCTTACTACTCCTACGTTGCCAAGTCGAGGGAAGGGAAAAAGGAATCAGGAACATTTGAAGCCAAGAATGAGGTCGATTTGGCAAGGAAACTGCATAAAGAGGGGTATATTTTAATAAGCGCCAAAGCCATAGGAGGAAAAAAAGGGGGGCTTTCTCTTCCTCTTTTGGGAGTTTCCCTGACCGAGAAAATGATGTTTATCCGCAACCTCCGGGTAATGATTGGAGCAGGGGTTTCCCTGCCTCGTGCCTTGAAGATATCATCACAGGTCGCTGAAAACAAAAAGTTCAAACAGATTCTATTGAATATTGAAAGAAAGGTGGTTAAGGGAGAAAACCTCTCTGACGCTTTGGCGGTTTATCCCGATGTCTTTCCAGAGTTGTTTGTTAATATCGTAAAGGTGGGCGAGAGTTCAGGAACCCTGGAGAAGTCTTTGAAAATTATTGAAGAACAGATGGAAAGAGAGCATGAGATTAGGTCAAAACTTATCTCTGCTATGATTTATCCGGCAGTGATAATCTTGGCTATGTTGGGGGTGGGGTTTTTAATGCTGATAAAGGTTGTTCCCCAATTGGCAAAAACATTTGCCGAACTAAATATTGAACTGCCCCCGACTACGCAACTGGTGATTGAAATAGGCACATTTTTAGCCCACTTTTGGTATTTATTCTTTTTCCTTATTTTTATATTTCCCTTTCTCTTCAAGCGTCTTCTAAAAACAAAAGAAGGCAAAAGGATATTTGACCGCCTGACCCTCAAGATGCCTGTTATATCCTCTTTAATAGTGAAGACAAATTCAGCTTCTATGATGAGGACCTTGAGTTCTCTGATTTCAGCGGGGGTCCCTCTTGTTAGGTCGCTGAAAATTATCTCTGGCTCTTTGGGAAATATCTATTATAGGGAATCCCTGGAGGAATCAGCGGAAAGAGTAAAGAGAGGAGAAAAACTATCACAGGCATTAAGGAGATATGATATCTATCCCCTTATGGTTAATCAAATGCTGGAGATAGGGGAGGAAACGGGTCAGACCGCGGATGTTCTTAAGAAACTGGCTCTTTTCTACGAAGAGGAGGTGGAAAGGGCTACAAAAAATCTGACTTCGCTTATTGAGCCGGTATTACTTTTGCTTATCGGAGGAGTGGTGGGCTTTTTTGCCGTCTCAATGATTCAGCCAATGTATTCAATGCTGGGGGCGATAAAATGAAGAAGGTTAAACAAAACCAAAATCGTCTCTGTTTGGGCGCTTCTCTTGTTGAGGTTTTGGTGGGGGTGTCTTTGATGGTGATTGTCTTTGTAGGGATTTTCGGTGCTTATCAATTGGTGCTGAGGGTTCTTGCTCTCTCAAAAGCGAGAATTATCGCTATTTCTGTTGCCAATGAGCAATTGGAAAAGGTAAGGAATCTCTCTTATGATGATGTGGGGGTAGTATCTGGCTATCCTTCAGGAGTTCTTCCTGAGGCTACCACTACTGTAAGAAACGGCATTGAATTTAAAATAGAATATCAGGTTGAGTATATCATCGACAGGAAGGACGGGATAGATTGCGATTCCACTAATGGAATTCCAGATGATAAGACCTACCGGCTTTCTTTGGGAGATTATGATTGTTGTCCCAACGATTATAAAAATGTAAAGGTAAAGGTTTCTTGGGAAGGAAAAAGCAGGGGTAGTCTTTCAATGGCTACGACCATTGCTCCTAAAAACTCAGAAGAAGAATGCAATCAAAAAGGGGGCTTGATTAAGGTAGAGGTTGATAACCAAGCCGGAGAGAAGGTTTCTTCTCCCACTATAAAGATAACAAGGTTAAGTACTGGTTTTACCTGGACAAAGGTACCGGCAGGCGGCGTTTCTTACTTTCTCTTAGAACCGACCACTACTGCTGATTATATGGTAGAGGTATCTAAGACCGGATACAGCAGTTCCAGAACATATGGAATTGGAGATGTATATCAGGGAAAGACCATTGCCATTCCAGACCATTCCAACATTGCCCTTTCCGAAGGAGAATTAGAAGAGCATACCTTTTTTATTGACAAGTTGGCAAGATTTGATATTCAGACCCGGGAGGCAGAGGCAAATCATATTTATTATGTCAGAAAGTCAGGTTCAGACAGCAATGATGGCCTGTCTCCGGAGACCGCTTTTTTAACCATTCAAAAGGCCTGTTCAGTGGCAGACCATGGGGACTTCATTTTTGTAGGAGCGGGAGACTATCAAGAAAGGGTTGAGATTGAAAATTCGGGAACTTCCGAGGAGCCTATTGTTTTTGTTGCAGATACGGAAGGCGCTTATACTGGAGATAATGGAGAAGTAAAAATTTCTTCAAAAGGGGTGGGTTTTTATATTGAAGATAAAAGGTATATTAAAATTTATGGGTTTAAGATTGAAAATACTACTGGCACGGCGGGAATTTATATTAAAGGCGCTTTGGCAAACAACATAGAAGTCGTGAATAATGAAATTTCCAATAATCAGGGGGCGGGAATTAGAGTAGATCAGGCATCCGATGTCTTAATTTCTCATAATGAAATATTTTCAAATCGGGACGGAATTTTTCTTAAAGATACCAATTCCTCTTCTTTAATAGGAAATACTGTTTATTCTCATTCTTGGGACGGAATAAAAGTTATAGATTCAAATACAATAACTGTAAAATTTAATCAGGTTTTTTCGAATCAACAAAGGGGAATTTTAGTGTATGGCAACAGCAATAACTGCGAAGTTTTAGACAACACAGTATATAAAAACCAATTAGATGGAATTCAGATTTTTAACCAACCCGCTTCAATTTTAGTTTTAGGGAATAGATCTTTTTCAAATTCTGGATATGGTATTTCATTTAAAACCAATGTTTCCAATACCAACAAAATTGTTTCAAATCTAGTTTATTTAAATCAAAAATCAGGCATTCTCTTAGAAGATAATTGTCTTGGCAATACTATCTCCAACAATACTGTTTTTCAAAATCAAGAAAATGGCATTCTAATAAAAGATAGTTCAGATAATAATGAAATAAAAAACAATATCATTGCCTCTTCTACCCTCTCTGGAATTAAGGTTCAAAATTCTACCAATACTCTTGCTGTTTATAATGACCTTTGGCAGAACAATCCTAATTATGACGGGATTTCATCGGGTACAGGGAGTATTTCGGTTGACCCTCTCTTTGTGGATATAGACGGAGAAGATAATATTTTTGGCGGAGATTACGGCGATGATGACGATTTTCATTTAAAGCAAATTTCAGCCGGTCAGGCAACAACCAGTCTATGTGTTGATGCCGGCTCGGATAGTGCCTCTAATTTAGGAATGGATGACAAAACCACCAGAACCGACAATGTTTTAGATTCGGGAATAGTAGATATGGGCTTTCACTATTCTTTGGAAACTTCACCTTCTTTTGTTACTCCTGATCCATTTGGTGCTGAAGTTCCTAATACCACCTTTGACCTCCGGGGAGAAAAAATTGTCGGAAAAGATGCTGGCGATGAGCCAATTTATAAATATTCAGCCACAAGCACCACTGATGGAAACGGCAACCTAACCCTCTCTGATATGGAATGGGATTATTATCACTTTTCAGATTTCAGTTCGGGAGGTATTTCTCTTGACTTAATGATAAGTTATCCTGCTCCTGCTTCTGGAGGAGAAACCAGGGTATACCTGGCTCCTGATTCAACCACCACTGTTAAATTGGGGCTTAAGGCTGAAAACACCCTTTTGGTAAGGGTCAACGATGCCTCCACAACAAAGCCAATTTTCGCCGCCTCAGTCAGGGTTTATAATGCTACCTATGACAACACCAAAGCCACCGATACCGACGGAGAGGCCTATTTTATTCCTTTGGAGGAAGATAATTATCAAGTAGAGGTAACAACCTCTGGTTATGCAACCTCTACCCAGTCAGTTTATGTCACAGGTCATAAAGAAATAACTATAAATATGTCAAAATTATGAGGGCATTCAGTTTGATTGAAACAATTGTGGTTATCTTTATCTTTAGTGTGATAACGGGGGCCCTAAGCGGACTGATTCTAATGCTTTATAGGACCCATGGTTATACCTGGCAGCAGTCTCAGGCGATTGCAGAAGCAAGAAGGGGAATTCAAACAATGGTTAAAGAGATAAGAGAGGCAAGGATAGGAGAGGACGGCTCCTACACAATTGCCAGCACTACGGATTTTCAATTTTCTTTTTATGGCGATATCAACAGGGATTCAAGAATTGAAAAGGTCAGATATTTTGTAGAAGGGTCAGATTTTAAGAAGGGAGTAATTGAGCCGGTCGGAATTCCCGCTGTTTATCCCACAGGCGGAGAAAAGGTTTCCATTTTATCTCATTATGTAAGAAACAGCCCGCCTATATTTAGATATTTTGATGAGAACAACCAAGAACTGCCTGCTCCGGCTAGGAGACGGGATACAAAACTAATGCAGGTATATCTGGTTATTAATGTGAACCCTAACAAGGCGCCTCAAGATTTTGTTTTGAGTTCAATGGTCCAGTTGAGGAATCTTAAAAGAGAGTTTTAGCAGGTTTATGAGGATTTTATTTTCGGCTTTAGGAAAAAGATGCCAAGAAAAGGGGATTATTATTCCTTTGGTTTTGGTTTTTGGAGCAACGTTTCTGCTTATGCTGGGAGGAATTTTGGGATTTGTTTTATTCCAAGAACGCTATTCTCTGAGGAGGGTTGCTTGGAACCAGGCATTGCATCTTGCCGAGGCAGGAGCCAATTATTACAGATGGCACATAAATCATACGCCCCAAGGAGAGAACGCGGACATTCAAGACGGCAATGATTGGTGCTGTAAGGTAGGGGGAGTAAGTTATTCGGCCACCAGCAGTCAATGTCAGGATGGGGACTTTACAGTTTGCGGCACCTGTGATGGCAAGCCCTGCTATGTTCACTCTTATATTGATCCGGAAACGAACGCTACTACAGGAGAGTTTGTTTTGAAAATTAAGGCAAAGAAAATTTGCGGCAAATACCTGGGGGTTTATGTTTATTCTACCGGCTATACCACAAAATACCCTGAGATAAAGAGAACGGTTTTGGTAAAATATGCTTCTACCCCAATTGCCGAATACGGTTCAATTATTGACGAAGCGGTATGGCGGGCGACAGATGAAAAAACCTATGGCAAGTTCCATACCAATCATGGGATAAGAATGGACGCTGTTAACAATTCTTTGGTGACCTCAGAAGTAAATCAATGGGTTTGCACTCCCTCTTTTAGTTGCTGTGGCGATGCCTGGGGATGTAACTGCGAATGGAGTGAGGCGCTGGGATGTTATAGAGTTGGCGGTCCTTGGTGGTGCAGTGGGGTTTGTTCTGACCTCGATGTTCCTGAGGGATGCGTATGGTCTACCACCACTCATCAAGCAGAATGCAACGGTATTTGCGGGGCAGGGGGGCCAAAAGACCTTTGGAAATATCCTGCCTTTCATTTTAACTTTGCCGCCTTGACAAATGACCTTAATGGAATGAAGCAGTTGGCAGAGGAGAGTGAAACAGAGAGGGGGCAGGATGAGGTTCAACATCTTTCTCCTTCAGGAGCGGAGGGATACCATATCATTCTTCATTCTGACAGAACCTATGACATCAAAAGAGTGAATTCAGTCGGAGGAATTCCCAATGCCTACGATATGCAGGAGAAGGATTGGATTACCTCAGAGGAGATAATAATCAGCGAGACCACCCTGAAAGCAAATGTACCTCTGCCTTCCGACTGTGGACTTATTTTTGTGGAGGACAATCTCTGGATTGAGGGGACGGTAAAGGGAAAGATTACCATTGCGGCGGCTGTGCCGGATGATGACGCAAAGGACCCAAATATTTTCATTAATAATAACTTGGATTATACTACATTAGAAGGGCCGGACAGTTTGGCGCTGATTGCCGAGAATAATGTTTTAATCACTGCCTACTGCGCCGGAGCAGGAAACGATATTACAGCCAGAGGGGTTTTTGTGGCTCAGAAGGGTTATGTGGGAAGAAGGGGATATTGGGGTTTGCCTTATAACGTGAGAGTGAGGAATAGATTACTGACATATGGTACAATAGTAAGTGAAATCAGGGGAGAGGTGACATATATTTTTACCGACGGAACGATTTTTTCAGGTTTTCAGCATTGGGACAATTATTTTGACGAAAGACTAGCCAGGGACCCTCCGCCGCTTCTACCCTATGTTTCTCCAGAACTTCAGACCATTTCTTGGGAAGAAATACCACCGGAATAATTGCTACTTTAGAACTTGGCTCCCCCCTGGAATAAAGCAGTTTAATAGTGTATAAATTATTTATGGAGTTTTTAACACTAAAGCCAGAGGCATTCGGACTAGATATTTCGGACCTTTCCTTGAAGATTGCTAAACTTAAGAAAAAGGGAGGGTCTTTGAGATTGGCCTCTTTTGGTCAAGAGGAGATTAAGCCGGGAATAATTAAAAACGGCAAGCTTGAAGACCCAGCGGCCTTGTCTAAGGTTATTAAGAATTCCCTCAAGAAGGTCAGGGGCGAGGACCTGAAAACGAAATACGTAGTGGCATGTCTGCCTGAGGAGAAAGCGTTTTTGGAGATAATCAAGATGCCCTTGATGGAAGAAAAAGAACTTAAATCAGCGGTTTTGCTTGAAGCGGAAAATTATATTCCCCTGCCAATGGAGCAGGTTTATCTGGACTTTGAGGTAATTCCTTCTTTGTCAGGTCCTTCTGACAAGATGGAGGTTCTTATTGCCGCTCTTCCTAAGAAAATAATTGATTCTTATGTAGAAGCAATAAGGGGAGCTGATCTTTTTCCAAAGGCACTGGAGGTAGAATCTCAGTCTATTGCCCGGGCATTGGTGAAAAACGGCGTGAGCCCCTTTCCCGTGCTTTTAATTGACCTTGGAGCAACCAGGACCAGTTTTACTATTTTTTCAGGCCGTTCTCTTCGCTTTACTTCCTCTATTTCTGTTTCTTCTCAGGGATTTACCAAGGCCATTTCCAATACCCTTAAGATTTCTTTAGCAGAGGCAGAAAACCTGAAGTTAAAGTGGGGAATAGAGGGAGCATTTGGAATAGGAGAAGAGAAAGAAACTCTTAAGGTCCAAAATCAACAAAAAAAGGTATTTGAGGCCCTGATTCCTTCTCTAACTGATTTGACAGAAGAGATTAAAAAATACATAGATTATTATCAAAGCCATACCAAAGAAGATAATCTTTCTCGAGACAAAAGAGAAATCAGCAAAATTATTCTCTGCGGCGGAGGCGCCCGGCTTTCGGGCCTGCCTGAATTTCTTTCTTCTCAACTTAAAATTCCTGTTGAGTTGGGCAATCCTTGGGTAAATATCCTGCCAGCGCCTCTGAAGGAAATCCCAGTCCTTTCCTTTAAGGAGTCCCTTGCCTATACCACAGCCCTTGGTTTAGCCCTAAGAGGGCTAGAGTATGATTAACCTATTGCCCCCCAAATATAAAGAGGAATTAAGGAAAGAGAAAAGATTTCGTCTTCTTGTTATCTTGGAGGTTATATTTTTCTTTTTTCTCATTTCTTTAACTCTGGTTTTGTTTTCAATAAAGATTGATATCACAGCCGGAGTTGAGGAGCAAAAAGCCATCTTTGAATCGGCAAACAGACAGTTTTCTTATTTTAAACCCATAAAGGAAAGGATTGACCTGACCAATAAAGAGGTTTCAATTGCTGATTCCTTTTATAAAAACCAGTATAAGCCAACCCTTCTTATAGAAAAAATTTCAGCACTTTTGCCCAAGGGCGTTTATTTAACCTCTCTTTCCTATGAGAAGAAAACAATGGCAGTGAACCTTGCTGGTTTTTCGCCAACAGTTGACGCCCTTCTTGAATTTAGAGACAACATAAGAAGCCAAGAGGAGTTTGAGGATGTTAGTTTTCCCATTATTCTCTGGATGCAGCCGGCCGATATTAATTTTAATATAAGTTTAAAGATCAAGCGTTAATTTAATGACTAAAAACAAAAAGAATGTTATCTTGGTTTTGGGGATGCTGGGCCTGATTTTTTGCTCTTACCTGATTTTCCAGACAATAAGAGATATTAAAAAGGGCTCTTCGGCTTTGGTTTCCCAGAGGGAAAAAACAATTTTGCTGGAAAAGAAAATTAAGGCATTAGAGGAGATTAACAAAAATTACAAAAGTGACAAAGAGAAGCTGGAGAAAATTGACACCTTATTTGTCAAAACTGATGAGCCTATATCTTTTATTAGGTTTATCAACTTTCTTCGGCAGACAGAAGAAAGTTGCCAGGTATCAATTAATATCTCTCCTCCTTCCTTACAGGAAAAAGATTCTGCCCCTTATCTTTCCTTTCAGATTTCAGGCGAGGGAAAATTTATCGGAGTGATGAGGTTTTTAGAAAAGATAGAGAACAGCCCCTATCTTATTGAAATTTCTCGTCTTTCTTTGAGAAGGGTAATTCCCAAGGAAAAGACACTTCCCAAAAAACTTGGTTTTAATTTATCCCTGAAGGTTTATTCTTTTCCAAAATGAGAATTAGCCAAAAAATAAATACAATTAAAGAATTTTTTAAGGAACTTCCTCCCAAAATGGCAGAACACAGTTTTTTGAGTTTTCTGGCCTTATTGTTTGTTTCCTTGATTATTGGAGGAATTGTGTTGTATAAATATGATATTATGAGCCGCAAGAAAGAAATAAAGATAGAGGGCAGATTGATTAAACTTCATAAGAAAAGAATGGAAAATGTTTTAGAATCAATTGAACAGAGGGAGAAGAATTTTCAAGAGGTTGATTTTAAGATGTGGCAAAATTCTTTCCAGAGGTCATTTGCTTTTCCAATTGTTTCAACATCAACCCAAGAAGTCACTTCTACCGAAGAGCAAGAAACGCCCCTGTAGTTCAACGGACAGAACACGGGCCTTCTAAGCCTGTGATGGGGGTTCGATTCCTCCCAGGGGCACCACCGGGAAAAAATCAAGGATTTATTGTATAATGAAAAAGGTCGTAGAAATAGAAATAAGAAATAGAAATACCTAATTCACAAAACTGGATATTGCATTTACCAGGTTTGTGGTATAATAAAAATATATGACGATGCTATTTTTATGGTTAGTTGGAATAATTGTTTTTTTTATTCTCATTGGTTTGAGAATAGTTGACCAATACGAACGAGGTGTTGTCTTGACGCTTGGGAAATATACAGGCACGAGACGGCCCGGTTTAACTTGGATACTTGTTGGTATCCAAAAAATGATTAAGGTTGATTTGCGTATCGCAACTGTTGATATTCCACAACAAGAGGTTATTACAAAAGATAATGTTACGGTCGGTATTAACGCAGTTGTTTACTTCAAAGTAGACAGTGCAGAAAAAGCGGTTTTGGAAATTCAAAATTTCCGCCACGCCGTTGCTCTTTATGCTCAAGCAACCTTAAGAGATGTGATTGGGGGAGTAGAACTGGACTTTCTGCTTTCTGAAAGAGATAAAATTGCCGAAGAAATAAAAAAGATTGTTGATGTAGCAACTGATCCTTGGGGTGTTGATGTTTCAACAATTAAAATTCAGGATATTGAACTGCCGGCTGATATGAAAAGAGTAATGGCCAAGCAGGCAGAAGCAGAGAGGGAACGCCGTGCAATTATTATTCAAGCAGAAGGCGAATACACGGCGGCAGAAAAATTGGCTCAAGCGGCACGGGTTCTTAACTCGGTTCCCGGCGGTATTTCTTTGCGTACCCTTCAAACGATTGAAAAGATTAACCCTGACCCTTCAAAAACTGTACTCTTTGCCTTGCCGATTGAGTTTATGGAAGGTATTAAATCTCTCTCCAATTTCTTCAAAAGCAAGTCTAAAGGATAATCTATTTAATCTTTTTAAGGAATTGCTCTGCAAGATCTGCGGTATCTTTACTACTTTGGAAGAAAGATTTCCAGACAACTACAATATCCGCATCATTAAATATCGCCCGCTGTGTTTCTCTTAGGGTATCGCCCCCGGCAATAGCAATGAGAATATCGTAATTGCCTTTAATTCTTCTGATTTCGTGGAGAGGAATTTGTTTCTCTTTATTAAATCTTTCTTCATCAACTCCCCGGTGCAGGATTACTACGCGAGGGAGTTTTTTTAACTGTCGCAATATTGATAAAGGATATTCAACATTCATCATATCTACCATTGCATCTAATCCTAAATCTTCGCACTTTTGGATGAAAGCATTAAGAGATTCAATTGGCGAATGCCCGAGTGCTACCGCGGCATCGGCACCGGCACGAGCGGCTATTTCAACTTCTGCCTCACCTCGGTCCATCATTTTTAGGTCTGCTACAACATAGGGAATTATTTCTGAGTTTGATGGTAGATTTTGGGCAATTTTGGGTCGATAATTTTTTGTAGCGGTTTTCAAAAATAGTGAAATTAGTGAGCCAGAGTCAACAAATGACGTTGCCGGTGATCCTAGCGTTTGTCCCCAAATACGCTGTTCATACCATTGCTTAATTTGCCTTATTCCTTCCTCTCCATATCGTTTAATAAGTGGTGTACCGGCTTCAATCAAAATTCTATCGCTAATAGGAACTTGAGCGATTATTTTTTGTGCCTCTCCAAGCGTACTATTAAGTGCGATTTGAAGGTATTTTTTCTTGGAGCTAAGTCTTGATATTATTTTACTCATATCTCATCTATATTTCCATTATATCAAATATATCAGAAAATTTAAAAATAAGACAATCTTAACAGAATAAATCAAGGGAGAAAGCGGCAGTCTTCCTTTATTCAAGAGTTTTTGATAAAATAAGTTTGAGCGGAAGAGTATAATTGTGCCAGAGAATTAGACAAGAAGCCAAAAGCAGCAGAAATGATTTTGAGAGGTGAAAAAAGAGAAATTGGAAAAAGAAAGGAAATTGAGGTTTCTGAAAAAGAGAGAGAAATTTTAGAGAAGTTAGAAAAAGAGGGCATAAAAGAGAGAATAAAACCCTTGAAAATAAAAGGAGAGTTCCTTCCCCGGATAGCAACCTTGAAATCAGGAGAAAAAGTAATTTTCAAGCCAAGACAAGAAGAATTTTTGCTGAGATATGAGAGGGCAGGTTATTTAATGAGTTCCTTTCTGTTTCGTGATATCTTTCCTGAACTTCCTTTGGTTCCCCCTACCGTAATAAGAGAAATTGGAGGGCAAAAGGGAGTTCTTCAACTCTTTATTCCGGAGACCAGAGCATTGGCAGAGATTGATTTGAAAGGGGCCGAAAAGGGTCTAAAAGAGCAACTTTTGGCATTTTTGATTTTTGATTACATTATCAATCAAAAAGATAGAAGAGGGAATCTTCTAATTACCAAGAAGGAACCAAAAAGAATTTTTCTTATTGACAACGAAGAGATTTATCCTTTTTCTCCCGTTTCCAAACTTCCTCCTGAAATTTTTGATGTTGAGATTCCTTTAAGGATCAAAGAAGACCTTAGAAATTTTTGCAATTCAAAAGAGAAGGTTGAAAAAATGCTGGCTGGCCTCTTAGAACAAAAGGAGATAGATTCTTGCTTTAAAAGAGCAAAAAGAATCTTGGAGGTAATTGAAGAATATGGAAGGATCCCAAAAGAAAAAGAAGAATATTTGGAGGATATCAGGGAGAAAGAAGGCAGAGGGAAACAGACAGAACTTAGTGACTTTTTGGAAAATTAGTTAGATTTTATGAGATTTAACAGAGAATCTTTTACTCTTAATCATAATCAAAAAAGGAAAGGAGAAAGGGGATTGTTAGAAGAGGAGAAGAAAAGAGCAAAGGAGATTTCTTCATTTTTGGAAAAAATAAGGTCAAATAAAACAAAGATCTCTTCACGAGAACTTCCCCAATGGGCATTAAATGAGTCAACCAACTTAAAGAAGAACAAGGCTTGGGTCCTGAAGACCGAGACCGGCAACAAGACCATTTTCAATATTGAAGGTGGCTTTGAGATCACTGTTCAGGTAAAGAGTATAAAAACGCCTCAGGTAGTCATTGAAATAGAAAAAAATACTAAAAGAGGAAAGGAACCCTATTTTAACTCCCTTTTGTTAGAGGGAGATTCGGCTAAAAAAATAATAGAAAAAACTGGATTTTTGGAAATAATAGAAAGCAAAGGAAGAAATAGGGCGGTGCTAAAGGAGGGCACTGGAGAATGGGGATTCTTACATATATTATATAAGCACTTTGAAGAGTTCAAAAGGGATTTCCAGATAGAAACACCAGGCCAACTAAGGGAGATAATTGCCAAGGCAGTTGAAAAAGCCCAGCATGTTTTTTCCACTAAGGATAGGGTAGAATATAATTATCTGGATGAAAAGACCAACAAGATAATAAGAGTAATAGCAGACCCGCACTCCCAATTGATAATTACCGCCTATATTTTGACAGAGAAGAAAAATAATTCCAATAACCAAAATTCAAAACAAAATTCAAGCGCAAAGCCCAAAGCGCAAAAGTAATAAAGAATGCAAAATGCAAATCTCAAAATGCAAAATGACATAAATTTAATTCAAATCTCAAAATGCAAATCTCAAAATGACAATTCAAAATGCAAAATGAATTTTTCGCCCGGAATTTATTTAGAGTTTAGGATTTAAAATAATAATTTTGAATTTTGAGATGTAATTTTGAGATTTGAGATTTGAATTTTGAGATTTACGTTTTGAGTTTAAAATTAAATGATGCTAATTAGGGTGAAGGTTTTTCCAAATTCAAAAAAAAGGGAAATAATCAGAAAATCTAAAGACAATTTTAAGATAAAGGTGAAAACTAAACCTGAAAAAGGAAAGGCAAACAGGGAGGCGATAGAGATGCTTAGTTGTTATCTTAAAATTCCAGAATCAAAAATCAGATTGGTTAAAGGCTTCAAACAACCAAATAAGATTTTTGAGATATCAGAGAATGATTAATCTTGATAAGCTTTACAAACAGTTAAAGAAAAAATACGGCCCTCCCAAGGGCCAGTGGTCGCTTTGGTGCAAGAGGCCAAAAACAGAGAAAGAGAGGGAGGAGGTAATTATTGAAGCCATTTTGACCCAGAGGGCAAACTGGAATAATGTAAGACTGGCTTTTGGAAATTTGAAAAGAGAGAAGATGCATCGTTTAAAAGACATCTATCAAAAAGGTGAGAAAAAATTGGCTCCTTTGATTAGGCCATCTGGATTTTACAAAACAAAGGCCAATTATTTGTTCCATTTGGCACAATTTATTCTTAAAAATTATGGAGGTATAAACAAAATGAAAAAAGAAAACCTCCAAGACCTAAGAGAGAAATTGCTCAAACTAAAAGGCATTGGCTTTGAGACCGCCGATTCCATTTTGCTTTATGCCTTAGATAAACCCATTTTTGTGATTGATGAGTACACACGGCGTTTTGTAAAAAAACACAAATTGGCAAAAAACCTTTCTTATCACTTCTTGCAGAAATTATTTGAGGGAGAGATAAAAAGAGACTTTAGATTATACCAAGACCTCCACGCCTTAATAGTGATTGATGGCAAGGCCAGGTAATATAGATTTATCAGATATTTTCTACTTTTAGGTTTTTTACAGTGAAAAATTTAAGGGTAATTTTCTTTTTGTTAAGATGAACCTGTATGAAAAATCAGGAGGTTTTAACAAAATTGGAGAAACAACTTGACTTTTAGTGATTATAGGTTTATATTTACAACAGGATAGAAAGGTCGGGTTGGTTGATAATTTATTGGAGCAATAAAATATAAAAATATGCCATTTGGAGACGGAACAGGTCCTCTGGGTCAAGGCCCAAGAACTGGCCGAGGATTGGGTTTCTGTTCAGGTTATCCTTATCCCGGGTATCTGAATCCCGGTGCCAGGGGCTGGGGCAGGGGATTTGGATATGGCTGGAGACGAGGCTGGGGCAGAGGACGGAGATGGAGGATTTTTCCTTGGCAAATTCCTTGGCAGGTTCCTCAGGATGCTAAGGAGGAAAAAGAGGTGTTGAACGAAGAACTCAAGATTTTGAAAGACGAGATAAAGACGATTGAGAAGAGATTAAAGGAACTGGAGGCCCAGGAAGGACAGGCCAAGAGGGCAAAATAATATACTGTATGAAAATTGGGATTTGTGCGTTAGGGCCTGATTTAGATTCAGAGATTTCTCCGGTTTTTGGTCGCGCGCCTTATTTTTTAGTTATTGATGAAGAAACTGAACAATTTAGGGCTATTTCTAATCCGGGTTTTCAGGCAGGCCGAGGAGCCGGAGTAGGCGCATCTCAAACCCTTATTTCTCAGGGGATAAAAGCACTTATTTGTGGGAATCTAGGACCCAATGCTTTTTCAATTTTGGAAATGGCTGGGGTTAAAATTTATCCCGGCGTTTTTGGTTTGAAAGTTAAAGAGGTTTTAGATAGATTTAAGAAGGGTCAGTTGAAGGAATCTGAGGTTCCGAGCACTCCCTTTGGTTTTGGTCGGGGAAGAGGGTTTGGCGGCGGCTTTGGACCTGGCCCCAAAAGGCATCGTCATCGAAGAAGAGGAAGATATTGACCTGAAAAAGGAACTCCTGTTAAATTTAATTTTGGTTAAGGTAAATTATGGCTCTTATTTCCAAATTAGAAAAAAACCAGGTAGAAGAAATTGCCAAAGAGGTCTACGAAAAATTTGAGAAGGAAACGGGAAAGATACCTGAATGGGTGAAGGTAATGGCTCATCGGCCTGAGATTTTGAAGGGGTTTGTTGAACTTTTTAACTCAATAATGAAAAAGGGAACAATTGAACCTATTTTGAAGTGGAAGATAGCGTATGTGGTTTCCCAGACATTAAAATGTCCCTTTTGTGTTGATGTAACAGAAAGGATGCTAAAGAAGTTTGGCGAGCCAGAAGATATAATAGAAAGAATAAAAGAGAAAAAGCAGTTATCAGACGAAGAAAAGGAAACCTTAGAATTGGCAAAGGATGTTACATTGGATGGTCATTTAGATCAACCAGAGATTTTTGAAAGGATGAAAAAGAAATTCTCATCAGCCCAAATTATTGAAATCATCTCTGTTATCGGGCTTTTCAACTATATTAATCGCTTTAATAACACCTTGGCTATTTTGCCTGAATAAATTGGACTAAAAGGATAAGGAATAACTCCGAAGGTGGAAAAATAAGAGATTAGTTTTTTATTAAAATAGTTATTTTGTTGTCTCGGGCTTCCAAAATTCCCTGGGAGATGGGAATTTTTTTGTTTTTGTCAATAGAGATTTGTCCTCTTCCGAGCAGAGAAAAGATGGGGGCGTGGTCCTTTAGGATTTGAAACTCTCCCTGTTTTCCCGGCAGGGTGACGGATTCAGCCCTGCCTTTAAATAATGTTTTTTTCGGGCTTAAAATTTTTATTTCCATAATCTGTAGTTGCTAACCACTTTAGAGCAGATAGGCATTATTTACAATATTTCAATCGCTCGGAAGGATAATTTTTAGGAACCGCTCGCTCGCCCAGCGCGCTCGCTCGCTTATGTCCTCGCCTCGCTCTCTCGCTCGCTAGGCTCGCTCGAACCATGCCCGCTCGGCTCCGGAAGTTCCTAAAAATTGCCTTCCTCGCTCTTAATATTTTAGTTGTAATTACTAACCGATTTGTTACCAAGGTGGTCAGATAGTACACATAATCTATAACCTGCCAATTAAATTGCCCCTTTCATATATAGTTCTGATAGGTCTTTCTGGTCAAATTCGCCTTTTAGAATTTTTTCACAGCCCTCTAGGGTTTTTTCCAAGGGAACATATACTCCTTTTTCCTTGGCGAATCCCTCGGCGCTGAACAGAGGTTGGGTGAGAAACCTCCTTAGCCGCTCAGCCCGTTTTGCGATTAGTCGGTCTTCAAGGGATAATTCTTCTATTCCCAATATTGAAATAATATGTTGGAGGTCTTTATATTTTTGGAAGTATGTTTTGACTTCTGAGGCGATATCGTAGTGTCTTTTGCCCACAATATCTGGGTCTAAGGCAGAGGAACTGGAAGCCAAGACATCTATAGCCGGGTAATTGCCTTTTGCCGCTTCCTCTCGGGAGAGAATGACGATGGAGTCCAAATGGGGGAATGTGGCAACAATAGCGGGGTCGGTAAAGTCATCGGCCGGGACATAGATTGCCTGAACAGAGGTAATGGAGCCCTTGTGGGTAGATGTGATTCTGTCTTGAAGTTCTCCTATATCTGTGGCTAGTGTTGCCTGATATCCCAGTTCTGAAGGCATACTTCCTAGCATTGCTGATTGTTCCATTCCTGCCATTAAGAAGCGGTAGATATTGTCTATAAACAGCATTACCTGTTTACCTTTGTCTCTTATTATTTCTGCCAGTCGGACGGCTGAAAAGGCAGTCCTAAACCTTACCCCCGGGCTTTCTCCCATTTCGCCTAAAACCAAGATAGTGTTTTTTAAGACATCCTGCTTTAGGAGTTGCTCATACAACTCCTGTGCTTCTCGGGTTCTTTCTCCCACTCCAGCAAAGATAGAGACACCTTTTTGGCTAAAAATGAAGTTATGGATAAATTCTGTTAAGAGAACGGTTTTTCCGACTCCGGCTCCCCCGAAGAGGCCGATTTTTCCTCCCTTCAAAAATGGAGTTAGAAGGTCAATAACTTTAATTCCTGTTTCCAATATTTCAATTTCTGACCTTTGTTGGTTTAGAGAAGGAGGAGGAGCAAAGATGGACGAGCGGGACTTGCTCTCTATGGGTCTTTTTTTGTCAATAGGATCCCCAAAGACATTTAAGACCCTGCCCAGCAATTTCTCTGTCTCTTGAGGAACGGCAACGGTATTGCCTGTATCTTCACAGATGGCGTTGCGCTGGATGCCTTCGGTCAGGTCAAAAGCCAGACAGCGGCAGGTTGTCGGACTGCTGTACTCCTCCACCTCCAGCAGGGTCTTGTGATTTTTAATCTGTAGTATGCTGTGGAGTTTGGGAAGATTTTCTTTGGGAAATTCAACCTCTACAATCGGTCCCATTATTCCAATTATTTTGCCTTTTGATTTTGACATAATTATATTGCTTGGAAAATCTTGTGATGGCTGTAAAGGTCGTTGATGCTTTTTGTGGTTTGCTCCCTTTTTTCTCTAAAGTACTTTAAGGTAATCTGTTTGATAAGTTCTTGGGCGTTTTCTCCTGCTTCTTCCATTGCCACTGTCCGGGCTGACAATTCCGATAGTTTTGTTTCTAAGATTACCTGATAAAAAACCAGTCCCAGGTATTCTTTTATTAAATAATCAAGGATTTGCTTTTTATTCGGTTCATAAATAGGCAGGCCCTCAATCTTTTTTATTTTTCCTGTTTCTTCTCTGAATTTCCTCTCTTCGATGGGCAGAAGGGTAAAAGCAGAGGGACTTTGAACAGCCAAACTCTCAAAGGAGGGGTAGAAAATTACCACCTCGCTTAATCTTCCCGCCAAAAATTGGGAAATTACCAGTTTTTCTATCCTTTTGATATCCTCTTTTTGGGGAATTTCTTTCTGGGCTGGAAAAAAATAATCAGCCTTCCTGCCCCTTTCTCTTAGAAGTTCTTCTCCCTTTTTTCCTATTACCAGTACCTTATCCTCTTTTTTCGTTTTTAGGTCAAAAAAATCCAAAAGTTTATTTAAAAGGGAGCCGCACAGACCTTTTTCGCTTGTCAGAAGTACATTTAGTTTTTTTCCCCGTTTTTGTCTGAACAAAGGGTGAAACAAGGTTCTTGCGCCTAAATTGCAGAGAATTCTTTTTATCTCTTTATCATACTCCTTCATTTTTTGGGAGGTGATATTTAGGTAATGGACATTAGCGGCAGCAATTTTCTCCAGCGCCTTAGCCATTTCTTCGATGTCTTCAATTTCGGAGACCTGTCTTTTGAAAACTATGTATCTTTTAGCCATTTTTATTTAAGTGTGCTACCCAACCACTTCACTAACAATTCTTGGTAATTTCCTTGCTGAGGTATCTTGTTGAGGTGGAGCATATCGCAGCCGAGCCCCAGAATAGATTTGCGCTTCAGAAAAAGGTTTGTAAGGCTCGGTCAGATTTTGGAAGCGCCCGGGAATAAATTTTTTTCTACCACTTACGGCGACTTCGTGCTCCCCGAGGCAAGATACCTCAGCAAACTTGTTGTCAAAGCGGTTAGCAACTATAATTTAAGCAAAAAATTCTTTGCTGAATTTTTCAATTATATTTTTTATCTTTTCTTTTATCTTGTCATTCCATCCCTTTTCCTGGACCTCTTTTTTAATCTTGGGATAGATGTAGTCGATTGACTGGTAAAATTTCTCTTCAAATTCCTTAACCTTTTCTATTTTTAGGTTGTCCAAAAATCCATTCAGCACTGCGTAGTAAATCAGCGCTTGATTTATTGTGTCTACGCTTTTGTGTTTTTCCTGTTTGAAAATCTCCAAAAGAATTTCTCCTCTTTTGTAGTTTTTTTGCGCCTGTGGCGAAATTTTTGTTTCCAACTGAACCAGCCGCTTCAGTTCCTGGTGCTGGGACAAAATCAACTTCAATCCCGAAACTACTTCTTTGAGGTAGTTTCTCTGCGCCTGGGAGCCGATTCTGGATACAGAGAGCCCGATATTAACAGCCGGCCTCATTCCCTTTTGAAAGAGGTTGGTTTCCAAATACAACTGCCCGTCGGTGATGGAAATGAGATTAGTGGGGATGTATTCGGATATATCTCCTCCTTTTATTTGGCAAATAGGCAGTGCGGTAATTGAGCCGCCTCCACCTTCTTTGTTCGTTTTGGTCGCTCTTTCCAGAAGGCGGGCGTGGAGGTAGAAAATGTCTCCCGGATATGCCTCCCTGCCTGGCGGTCTCCCAGCCAGAAGACAGAGTTGCCTCCATGCCCAGGCATGTTTTGTCAGGTCGTCAAAAACAATCAAAACATCTTCTCCATGGTCCCTGAACCATTCTGCCATTGTCATTGCCGAAAATGGTGCTAGGTATTGGAGAACAGGGGAATCAGAGGAGAAGGCGGCAACCACTACGGTCTGCCCCAAGACGTTGCGTTTAATTAGGGTATTTAAAATTTCTAAAATTTCGGGCTTTTTCTGACCGATTGAAACATAAAAGCAAATGACATCCTTTTGGTTTAAGATGGCATCTAAAGCCAAACTGGTTTTTCCGGTTTTTCTGTCGCCAACAATCAGTTCCCTCTGGCCCCTGCCTATAGGAAAGAGGGCGTCAATAACCTTGATGCCTGTTTCTAAGGGCTTTTGGATTCTTTCTCTTTCCATTATCTCCGGGGGCTTTCTCTCAATTTTTCTTTTCTCCTTTGTTTCTATTTCAGCCCCTGTCTCAATGTCCCTGCCCAAGGGATTAAGAACCCTGCCCAAGAGTTCTTTGCCTACCGGCACCCTGAAGATATCACTTAGCGGCCTTACCTCTTCTCCCGCCTTTACCTCTTCTTCTTTCTCAAGCAAGAGTGCGTAGGCAATATCTTGATAAATGAGGTAGTCCTTATTAAATTCTCTGCCAAACTGGAAAACCATTGCTTTTTTGCTTCCAATTTCCAATATCTCTCCTGTCTTTGCCAAGGGTAGCCCTTCAATTTTAATCAAGGGATTGGATACAGCGGTTACCCTTCCTCTTTCTTCAATTTTTAACCCTTTTCTTTTCATACCGCTTTTTCAATTTTTGACGCCAGACTTTCGTCAATTAAGAATTCTCCCATTATCAGTTTTATCCCGGCGATAAGATCAGGATTGACCTCGTTTTTTACAGCGGGATTTTTTAATTTTTCAAAAAGCAAATCCGATATTTCTTTTTTTTCTTCTTTTTCCAATGGCTGGGCGCTGACTACCCTGACAAGAACAACCTCTTTTTTTTCAACCTTGCTGAAATCAGTTCTTTTAAGTTTTTCAATTATTTCTTTGACAAGGTTTCTATGCATCTGGTTGGTAAAACTTCTTGGCAAGATTTCTTTGAGGATTTCTTTTGTCTTTTTCAGTATTTCTTCTTTTTCTTCTTTTTTGATTTTTTCCGCCTCTATTCTTGCTCTTTCCCTTGCTCTCTTGAGAATCGCCCTTGTTTCTTTTTCTATTTTTTCAACCATTTCCTCTCTCTCCTTCTCGGTAACCCTTTTATTTTCCCGGATGATTTCTCTTGCCTTTTTCTTTGCCTCTTGGATAATTTTTTCCTCCTCTTTTTCCATTTCTTCTCTCTTTCTTTGAATTTCTTCTCTTGCCTTGTGGATTTCTTCTATCTTCTTTTTATCTCTTTTAAGAGCGGCAATAAATGGCTTAAAGAACAGCCACTTCAGAATGAGAAAAAGAACCAGGAAGTTCAGGGCCTGAATCAGGAGGATTTTCCAGTCTATGCCTAATGCGCCTAATAGTTTCATATATTTCTAACTAATTTGGTAGCAAATTTGACAAGGCTCTTTGCCTCGGGGAGCACGAAGTCGCGGTAAGTAGTAAGAAAGAATTTATCTTCAGGCGCTTCTATATCTCGCCGAGCCTCACAAACCTTCTTCTGAAACGCAAACCTATTCTGGGGCTCGGCTGCGATATACTCCACCTCAACAAGAATGCCTCAGCAAAAGAAATTATCAAGAATTGTCACCAAATTGGTTAGCAAATACAGTTTCATAATAAATTAATTTACCACTTAACAAAGACAAGTACCAATACCGCGAAGACAAGTGCCTGAAAAGCGCCGATAAAAAATTCCAAAAACATAAAGGGGACAGGAACAAAATAGGGAAGGAGAAAACTCAAGATAAGCAAGAGGACCTCGCCGCCGAATACATTTCCTGTCAAACGAAAGGAGAGGGATATTATTCTTGTTAATTCGCTTAGGTCCTCAAAGAACATTACAATAAGATGCATAAATCTGTTTTTGACCCTCAGATATTTTTTTGTCTCGGAAGAAAATCTATAACTGAGGATTTTAACCAGAATAATAGAGACGATAGCCATTGAAAGGGTTGTGTTAAGGTCGGCGTTAATGGACCTGAAAATGGGGATAATGCCCTGTTTTGTGTGGATTACAAAAGCGCCGATAAACCCTGGGACCAATCCCAGCCAATTGGCTGTGACAATATAGATAAAAATGGTAGCAATCAAGGGAAGGACCTGCCAACTTAATTCAGGGATTTCTACAATGCTGTTTATAAAGTTGTATGTTGATTGAATAAAGGTTTTTGAGCCGACCACAAGATAGTTATTAGCCCCTCTTTTAAGATAGAAAACAGCCAATCCCGCCAAGGCAATAATTAGGGTCATTGCTGTCCAGGTGGCTAAAACAGTGTTGGTTAAATAGATGCCGTCCAGTTGGACGATTTTGTCTCCTGAAAGGGCAATGTGAAGCATAAACAATGGCTTAATTTATTATCCTACAAATTTTAATATCAGAGCCACAACCAAGGCGTAAATGGCGATTGCTTCAGCAAAGGCAATGCTTATGATAGCCATTATCTGGATTGAGGAAGCGGCTTGGGGATTACGGGCAATTCCCTTACAGGCGGCATAGCCAATTAAGCCGATTCCCAGTGCTGGACCAATTGCTCCTATACCCATAACAAATGCCGATGGATTCATATTGTTTTTGTAATAATTCCTCGCGTGGTTTACACTCCGCGAGTCAACCAAACCTCCAAGGTACCGGCTGTTCTTTGCCCCAGCGGGCAAAGCCAGCCTGCTCTCTCGCCCTGCCATTCCCCGCTAAGGCGGGGAAACCATGCTGGCGGGGCTGCGAGGGCTACCTTGGAGATTTGTTGCCTCGCTCGGAGTCCTTCTGTAATACGTTATGATAAAGCGACCTTTACCTGTGATTATTATAGGCAGGATGCAGTTTTTTGGCAAGAGACTTTGACATTTTGAGGGAGTTGGAGTATTAAAAAATGTAGGATAATTCATACAAATCATACCTGTAGTTGCCAACCACTTTGGTAATAAATCTGCTGAGGTATCTTGCCTCGGGGGAGCACGGGTTCAACGTAAGTGGTAGAAAAGAAAGTAAGAAAGAAAGAAAAGGAGACACGGTGGGATAAGTTATTTGACTCTTCTCGAAAATTATTTAAAATTCAATTAGAAGAAAATAAAGGCCGAAATCTCTCAACCGAAGGTTGAGCAGTTGAAAGGAAATTAAAAATTACTTCTAACCATTTTGTTACCGAAGTGGTTGGATAGCACAAATAAAAAGAGAATGACTCAGAGAGAATTTAAAGAATCCTCATTATTTACTCCAAAAGAAAAAAGGGAAGAGAGCAAGATCTTTGAAGAAAAAAAAGAGGAGGCAAAAAGCGAAAGCAAAGAAATTAAAGAAAAAAGAGATGAAGTTGAAAGAAAGGAAACTGAAGAGAATAAGACCGAAGAACTAAAAAATCTAAAAACACAGATAGAAAAAATAACAGAAGAAAAAGAGAAAGAAGAAGAGAAGGAAGAAAGAAAAAAAGAACTTATAATAATATTAAAAGAAGAAGTTCCAGAAGAAATGAGAGAATTAATAGGAGATGATTCTGAGTCTGGTTGGGAGGAAAGAGAAAAACTTTTTTCAGAAAATCCCAAGGCGATTGTAAAAACTTTAGCGGGGATAACTTCAGAAAGAACAAAAAAGTTTATTAGAAAACACAAAATACCCGAAACCCAGGAACTTTGGCGACCACTTTGTTTGGGATTAATAGACAACGATAGTAATTGGGCTTGGGAAATAAGGAAAGAACTTTTAAGACAAAAAGAGAGAGAACAAATTATTGAAAGTGAATCCGTTAAAATCGTAAATTGGTTTCATGAAATAATAAAGAAATTTACTGGAGAAAGACCCGATGGACCAACTGCTTGGAGATGGCAAGCATTTCTTCAAAAAACCGGACTTTATAAATCAGAACTTTTTTATAAATTCAGAAAAATAATTGACAATATGAAATTTTCTCCGGGATGGTTTTTGCCAGGAGATGTTGTAATTTCTACAACAGGATTGGATTCAAAAAAAGCTTGGGAGTTGAGAAAACAATTTTTAGAGAAAACTCCTGCAGAGGTTTTAATAAGTTTAAGGGGAAATAGCTCAAAAGAAGCTAATGAAATAAGAGAAAAATTCGAAGATGATAAAAGATTAAAATGGGCTATTAAAGAAAGTTTGAAAGGTGCTGAATTTTGAGATGATTGAGAAAAGAAAAAAAATGGATAAAAAATCGTCTAAGGAATTGTTTAAGGAATCGTTTATTTTTGCCGTTTCCACTTTAGGAGAAAGGGGGCAGGTAGTAATTCCAGTTAAAATACGCAAGAAAATGAAGATGAAGAAGGGGCAGAGATTGATTGTTTTTCTTGGCCATTCGGGAGCGGTGATATTTATTCCAGTTGAGCGTTTTGAGAAGATTGCCCTTCTTTTTGATAAAAAACTGTCTGAAATTAAAAAATTGGCAAACCTATGAGATTAAAATTGGTTTTTGTTTTGATTTTGGTCCTTGGACTGGGGCTTGGGCTCTACAGGTATTTTGCCGGAGAAAAGGGCCCTTTTTATGAGTCGGTTCTGGTCGAGAGAGAGGACATTGTTCAGAAGGTTTCTGCTACCGGCAGGGTTGTTCCTGCCAAAAAAGTAAATCTGGCTTTTGATATTCAGGGACGGATTAAAAAGATAATGGTAAAGGTGGGGGATAGGGTAAACAGGGGAGAGGTTCTTTGCCAGTTGGAGGACGAGGAATTAAAAAATCAGGTTTTGCAGGCGGAGGCTGGCCGTGATACCTACCAGGCTCAACTTAATAAATTGCTGGCTGGAGCGAGCAAGGAGGAAATAAAGGTTTATGAAACCGCTCTTGAAAACGGCCAACTTGCTCTGGAGAATGCCCGTACCTCTTTAAGGAATGCCGAGATAAATTTAGACAAGGTCAGAACTGATGCCGAGAATAAATTGGCTCAGGCATATCAGGATGGCCTTAATGTTTTAGATGATTCTTATCTTAAACTTTACAATGCCTTTAACGCCGCCGACCTCATCCAGAGGACCTATTTTACCTCTAATGACCAGGAGGGGATCAAGGTCCGGGAGGCGAAAAAATCCAAGATAAAGCACCCGATGGAAGAAATGAAATCCTTGCTGGAAAAAGCCAAAGAAGAGCCGACCAATGAAAATATTGACCTTGCCCTTTCTCAGGCAAAATCGGCTCTGGAGAAAGCGGCAGAGGGCCTTGCTGTAATTCGCGATACCTGCGATGCTTCCGTATATAAGAACCAGGTTTCCCAAACCGATAAGGCATCCTTGGACACCCAGCGGGGATATATCAGCCTTGCCTTGACAAATGTAACAAACGCCCAGCAGGCAATCTCATCTGTTAAATTAGCCAATGAATTAAGCATTCATACCGCCAAGACTCAGGTGGATAAAGCCCGCAATGCCCTAAAGGCCGCTCAGGGAAATGTAGAGGAGGCAAGAGCCAGATTAACTCAGATAAAATCTCCGGCCCGAAAGGAAGATATTGACCTGATTAAATCTCAGTTGGCTCAAGCCGAGGCGCAACTTTCGCTGGCAAGAGAGCGTCTGCAAAAGACAAAACTGACCTCACCTATTTCCGGCATAGTTACCCAGGTAAGAAAGAAAGAGGGGGAGATGGCTGGACTGGGAGAGCCAATAATTTCCTTGATGAGTACCTCGGGTCTTCAGATTGAGGTAGAGGTTCCCGAGGTTGATATTGGAAAGGTGAAAGTGGGCCAGCGGGCAGAGATTGGTTTGGATGCCTTGCCCGATGAGGTTTTTTTGGGCGGGGTAGTAAAGATTGACCCGGCAGAAGAAGTTATCCAAGGGGTGGTTTATTACAAGGTGACAATTGATTTTGACAAATTGGACAAGCGGATAAAATCGGGAATGACTGCTGACATTGACATTATCACCCAGAAAAAAAACAATGTTCTTGTTGTTCCTGCTAGGGCTATTATCAGTCAGGACGGCAAAAAAATGGTCAGGGTTTTAGAGGGAGAAGGGTTCAAGATGAGAGAGGTAAAAACCGGCATCCATGGCAACGAGGGAGAAATAGAAATTATCTCCGGACTAAAAGAAGGAGAGAGGGTGGTTACTTTTATAAGGCCCAAAAGATGATTGAGGCAAAGGACCTAAAAAAAATTTACAAATCAGGTTTGGTAGAGACCCCTGCCCTCAACGGGGTGTCTTTTTCTATTGGTCGCGGGGAATTTGTTGCCATAATGGGACCTTCGGGTTCAGGGAAGTCAACCCTGATGCATATTTTGGCTTTTTTGGACAGACCTACCTCGGGGGTTTACAGGTTTGAGGGAAGGAGTATGAACGAACTGACTGATGACCAACTTGCTCGGATTAGAAACAAGCGGATGGGTTTTATTTTTCAGCAGTATAATCTTCTGCCGAGAACCACAGTCTTTGACAATGTAAGACTGCCGCTAATATACAGCGGATTAAGAAAAGAGGTGGCAGAAAGATTGGTTAGAGAGGCGCTTGAGGCAGTGGGTCTATCAGACCGAATTAATTTTTTCCCCAATCAACTTTCCGGGGGACAGCAGCAAAGGGTAGCAATTGCCAGGGCGCTGGTCAACAACCCGTCGGTTATCTTTGCTGACGAGCCTACCGGCAACCTGGACTCAAAATCAGGAAAGGTAATAATGGAACTGCTTCAGAAACTAAACGACAAGGGACATACCATTGTTTTGGTCACCCATGAAAAATATACAGCCGAGCACGCCAAAAGAATTATTCAACTAAGAGATGGTAAAATAATATCGGATGAAGACGTCAGGCATAGAAGGCTTGCTGCAGAGGAAAAAGAATTGGTCAAGTAAATTAAATCCAAGCGCAAAACGCAAAACTAATAAAAAATGCAAAATGCAAATCTCAAAATGCAAAATGATAATTTAAAATCTTAAATCTCAAATGTCAAAACTCAAATCCAAATCTCAAATCTTAAATCTATTTTTTGCTATCTTTTTTAGATTTATTAGATTTGACATTTAAGATATGGATTTGACATTTGACATCTAACATTTGAGATTTATTTAATTTTGAATTGTCATTTTGAATTTTGAATTTTGAGATTTTAAATTATTATGAGGTTTTCAGATTCTTTTAGAACCGCTGTTGTTGCCCTAAAGACGAATAAGGTTCGTTCTTTTTTGGCAATGTTGGGAATTGTTATTGGAATTTCTGCTGTTATTGTTATACTTTCCCTTGGTCAGGGTGTCCAAAAGGTTGTTCTTTCTCAGATAGAAACAATGGGGAACAACATCGCCTTTATTATTCCCGGAGGAACAAAGCAAGAAAAAGGCCTTCCTCAATTTTCTTTTGGAATGATGACCATTAAAACCCTTAAAAATTCAGACGCCGAAGTTCTTAAAAAACAGGGTTTTTATATTAAAGACGCCACCCCTTTGGTTTTTGGCACATGTATTTTAGATTATAAGGGAGATAGGAGAAAGCGTGATTTTATTGGCGTTCTTCCCAATTATCAAAAGATTAAAGGGAACAAAATGCTGGAGGGAAGATTTTTTACGCCGGAAGAAGAGAAATCAATGAAAAAGGTGGTGATAATCGGAAAGAAGGTAAAAGAGAAGTTATTTGACAATGAAAGGGCTGTTGGCAAAGCCATAAAGATAAATAGAAGAAAATTCGAGATAATCGGGGTAATGGAGATTGAAGGAATGAAAGACCCAACATTTGATCCCAATGATAGGGTTTTTATTCCTTTATCAGTGGCTCAAAAACAAATGTTAGGAATCAATTATGTAAATGCCATTATAATGCAGGCAAATTCAGCAGAGACCTTGGAGCCGGCAGTGGAAGAGGCAAGGTTAATTTTGAGAGAAAGGCACAAAATCAGAGATACAGATAAAGATGACTTTACTATTCTTAGTCAGGAGTATATTGCCTCTTCTTCTAATTTAATAGCGGGGATTTTGACCATTTTCCTTTCGGGCATAGCGGCAATTTCTCTGGTAGTGGGAGGAATTGGGATTATGAATGTTATGTTGGTATCGGTTGCTGAAAGAACCAGAGAAATTGGATTAAGAAAGGCGGTGGGGGCAAGGAAAAAGGATATATTAATACAGTTTTTACTAGAGGCAATGTGCCTGACCCTTTTCGGCGGAACAGTTGGGATTTTGTTGGGGGCGTTGGGTTCTTATTTGGGCGGTTTAGTAATCGGTAAAATGTTGGGCCTAAAATGGATGTTTAGCATTTCTTTAACCTCGGTCATTTTGGCTTTTGGGGTTTCAACCATTATCGGCTTAATTTTTGGCATTTACCCGGCTCAAAAGGCGGCAAAACTTTCTCCAATTGAGGCCTTAAGATATGAGTAAGAAAAGGGCTTGCAATTGAAAAGGATTTTTGCTATACTTCCGGCAATGGCTGTTCCCACCCAAAGACATACCAAATCACGGAGAAATAAGCGCCGAATGCATATTTTTTTGAAGACACCTGTTTTTGTTAAGTGTTCCAAGTGCGGAAGAGCGATTTTACCGCATCAGGTTTGTCCCCACTGTGGTTATTACAAAGGGGTTGAGGTAATTGATGTTTTGAAGAAATTGAGCGAAAAGGAGAAAAAGAAGAAAAAGAAAGAGATGAAATTGAAGGAAGCCGAACAAGCGAAAGAAGGCAGAGGACCGTTGAGTTTAAGCAAACTTTCTCGGTCTTCTTAATTATGTCCAGCCGGCGCTTTTCAAGGGCGATTGTTTTACAATCTTTATATGAATGGGATTTTTGGTCAAAGAAGGTTGACCTTAAAACCATCTTGGAGAGAAACACGAAAGAGTTTGGAATCGGTCGAGTAAAAGGTGTTGATTTTATTTTTTGGCTGGCTAATACAGTTGTTTCTCATCTTGAAGAGATTGACAAAATTATAAAAGAAAGGGCTTCCCAACGGCCGTTTGACCAAATAAACATTATTGACAGGAATGTTTTGAGAATCGGGCTGGCTGAATTTTTGTATGGGCGTAAAGAGAAAATTCCGCCGAAGGTGGCTATAAACGAAGCCGTTGAATTAGCCAAAACCTTTGGCGGTGAAAATTCAGGAAGATTTGTCAACGGAGTGCTGGGAGGGGTGTACAAAGATATAAAAAAAAGATGAGGAATTTTGATGTCCTTGAAAGAAATCTTAATCTGCAGTTTAAAAATAAGGATTTGCTTATTCAGGCGTTTTGTCACCGTTCCTACCTAAACGAGAATCCGGATTTTCGTCTGGGCAATAATGAAAGATTGGAATTTTTAGGAGACGCGGTTCTGGAATTGGTGGTAACCGAAGACATCTTTAAGAACTATCCCAAAGAGTCGGAAGGAACCATGACCAGTTGGCGGTCTGCCTTGGTCAATGCTAAGATGCTTTCGGAGATAGCAAACAAACTAAACTTTAATGATTTTTTACTGCTTTCCAAGGGTGAATCGAAGGAATCGGGCAAGGCAAGGCAGTATATTTTGGCCAACACGTTTGAGGCGTTTATTGGGGCCCTTTATTTGGACCAGGGATATAATGCCTGCCAGGATTTTATAAGAAAACATCTAATTGTAAAACTGCCGGAGATTATTAAAAAAGGTCTTTTCAAAGACGCCAAGTCCCGTTTTCAGGAAGTAGCCCAGGAAAGAGAGGGAATTACCCCCTCTTACAGGGTTTTGAAAGAATGGGGACCTGACCATGCCAAGGTTTTTGTTGTGGGAGTTTTTTTGGGCGAAGAACTGGTTGCGAAGGGCCGTGGCTCCTCCAAGCAGGAGGCGCAGGAAGAGGCGGCTCAAAAGGCCTTTCAGGCAAAAGGATGGCATTAAACAAGAGACAAATATAAACTATGTTGGTTATTCGTTTGTTTAGAACAGGAAAGCGAAATCAGCCGGCTTTTAAGATAGTAGTGACCGACAAAAGGAACCCTCCCAGAGGTGGCCGTTTTGTAGAAGAGGTGGGATTTTGGAATCCCTTGACCAAGGAAAGAGGCTTAAAAAAGGAGAGGATTAGACATTGGCTTTCAGTGGGGGCTAAGGTGTCATCTACAGTCCATAATCTATTTATTTCGGAGAAAATACTTGAGGGTAAAAAAATTGCCAAACATAAAAAATCAGAGAAAAAGCCGGTAAAGACCGAAGAAAAGCCCAAACCCGAAAAACCAGAGGAGCAAAAACAATAAGATGTATCTGTTAACTGCCTTAGGGCAAGGCGACTGTTTGAGAAAGAAAAAACTAATTACCTCTCAAATTTCAAATTAAGCGAAAAAAATTATAAGTTACAGTTGGCAAATTTGAAATAAATTTCAAAATAATTCATTGAGCCCTAAATTTCAAATTCTAAAGGAAATTATAAACTCCCACATTCAAATTTTAAACTATTCTAATTCTTTTAGGGTTTAAGATTTTGTTTAGAATCTCTTTAAAATTGACAGGGGGATCTGACCCCTGTCAATTTTCAACTTTAAATTGTCTTAAAAAATATACGTAGGTGTAATTTGTAAGACAGGCTTCTCTCTTAGATTCTTAGGTAATCTTTATGGTTTTGTTTTACATTGCTTAACCAATATATCCTTTATATCCTTTGAGATTTCTTTTAGCAGGTGTTAGAATTAAAGCTGGAGAATTGCTAAAAAAGGTTTTTTAAAGAAAAAGGTTCTATTAAGATGAGAAAATCTTTTGAGAGGATAAGAGAACCAAAGGAAAAGATTACTATAGAGGAAAAGAAGAAGGTTCCTGAAGACTATTGGTTTGAAATTGGAAAGAAATTATACGAAAAACTGGGCAAGGTTCCTGATCCCTTGCAAATCAGGGCTCAATCTATTGTTAGGGCCTTTCGTATTCCCTCTTTTCCTTATTCCTCTATTGAAAGAAAAGAAAAAAGAGGAAAAGAAGAGAGAGAAAGAGACAAAATAATTGCTGAATATCTTACCAATAAGCCAGGCGTTTGGATAGACAAAGAAAAGGGTATCATTTCCTCTGACTTCAGAGACCTCTATCCAAGGGGGCTGCCAAGGAAGTTAAAAAGGGTTCTCTCTCCAGAGGCTAGAGAAATAATGAAAACTGAGTACCAACACCTAAAAGAAATAAAAAAAGAAAGAGACATACCTAAACTTCTAAACGATTGTCCAATTCATTATTTTAGATTACCTGGTGGAGTTGACCTTTTTATGAAGGGGTACTTGCACGATAATCCAGAATGGCAGAAGAAACACGGAGAGCATCTTCAAAAAATGAACAAAGAAGCCAAGGTAATCTGTATTGAAGGATTTCCTAGGGTTCCTTTTGGGAAAAGCCTTGAACTTCGTTGGAGTAACCGAGAATTTCAATGGGGAGATTATGATGAATTAATGAAAGATGCAGTTGATGGGGGATTTAGAGGTCTTTTTACTGAGATTGATGCTAGAGACGAGTCAAAAATTAGAATGGACGCTACAGAGACGAGCCTTGGTTTGTCATTCATATTTCCAGATTTACCAGATGCCTTCTTTTCAGAATACTTTAAATTTTTAGAAACCGAGCATCCTAAATTCGCAGAAGAAATTGGCACTGCTGAAAAATTAAAAGAATATCTTGTCGCTTTGTCAAGTACAGATGAAGGAATATTAAGAAGAGAGAAAATAGGGGGAGGGAGAATTTTTCGCGATGGAAAACAATATCGGGCATTTCCTTATATTACAAAAGAAGGAAAAACCTCTTTTAAACCCACCCTCTTTGAACTTGGCCAACACCTCTTTTCTGATGCTCTAGCGGCAATTAAACTCCATCTAATTGCCAGATTAATGGCAGAAGGCAAAATTGAAAAGGGTCCTGTTATAGATTACGAAGGAACAGGCCATCTGTCCAGCAAGGCATTTTTTCTAAAGCACCCTGAGTATGCAATGGAGGTAGTATTAAGAATGATAAACGAGTTAATGGCAGGAAGGGTAAAAAAGAAAGGCCAAATAGAGCAAATCTATGATGTCTTTAGAAAACCAAACTGGCAAGAGGTAGTTAAAGAAATTGCCAAACTTGTTTTCAAAAAACCCTCTTCCAATGGAAAAGAACTCTTAGATGAAAAAATTGACTTTCTAGAAACCTTTAACCTTGACCCTCAAGAAATCATCCCTTCTGATGAACAGATTGAACAGATAAGAGAGAAGATAAGGAAATCAGCCCAAAATAGCGCCTCTTGACATACAGAAATTTATTGGTAAAATATTGCCGGGATTGGACTGAGAGAATATAATAGGTTTTAAGGAAAAGCACCTTGAAAATTGAATAGGGAAGAAGTTTAGTTTTTTAGAGTTGTCCTGACTCATATTTTTGAGAGTTTGATCCTAGCTCAGGATGAACGCTGGCGGCGTGGATAAGGCATGCAAGTCGAACGGTCCCGCACATAACTTTGTTATGTGGGGGATAGTGGCGAACGGGTTAGTAACACGTGGGTAACATACCCGTGAGACGGGGATAACCCCGAGAAATCGGGGCTAATCCCCGATGGTCTGAGGGCTCGGCTCTCAGTAAAGGGTTTGTCGTTTGGCATTCCGCTCACGGATTGGCCCGCGGCCTATCAGCTTGTTGGTGAGGTAATGGCTCACCAAGGCAATGACGGGTAGGGGAGGTGAGAGCCTGTTCCCCAACAATGGCACTGCGACACGGGCCATACTCCTACGGGAGGCAGCAGTCGAGAATATTGGTCAATGGGGGAAACCCTGAACCAGCGACGCCGCGTGCAGGAAGAAGGCCTTCGGGTTGTAAACTGCTTTTCTGGCTGAAGAACTCTTCGGAGTGACGGTAAGCCAGGAATAAGGGGGTGCTAATCTCGTGCCAGCAGCAGCGGTAATACGAGGCCCCCAAGCGTTATCCGGATTTACTGGGCGTAAAGGGTCCGTAGGCGGCTCGGAAAGTCCTTGGTTAAATACCCGAAGCTCAACTTTGGGAACGCCAAGGATACTTCCGGGATAGAGGGCGTTAGAGGCTGACGGAACGGCCGGTGTAGGGGTGAAATCCGTTGATATCGGCCGGAACACCGAAAGCGAAGGCAGTCAGCTGGGGCGACCCTGACGCTGAGGGACGAAAGCGTGGGGATAGAACGGGATTAGATACCCCGGTATTCCACGCCCTAAACGATGGACACTGGCTGCTTGAAGTGTCGACCCTTCAGGTGGCGAAGCTAACGCGTTAAGTGTCCCGCCTGGGAAGTACGGCCGCAAGGTTAAAACTCAAAGGAATAGACGGGGACTTACACAAGCGGTGGACCATGTGGCTTAATTCGACGACAAGCGAGGAACCTTACCAGGGCTTGACATGCCACTAGAAATCCTGCCGAAAGGTAGGACTTCCCACAAGGACTAGTGGCACAGGTGCTGCATGGTTGATGCTTTTAAAGCATACGACCCTTTCCCGAGTAATCGGGATTGAAAAACCAGCTCATAACGGTGAAACCCAAATTCTTTTATGCTAAAATAAAGGAATGGGTGACATCGTGGGAAGTGCGGGTACTAATTTTTGCAATTTCTTCGGTGACGAAGAGGATGCTTATATTCTCGGCCTCTGGTGTGCTGATAGTTATTGGTGGTCAAGTTCGATTGGATTAAGTAATACGGACGTTGAGCTGATTAGAAGGTTCAGAAATTTTTTAAGAAAATTTTTTCCAAACAATAGGATAAAATTTAGTCGCAATCATTTATTCGTGAATAGTAGACCTTTATTGAGAGAATTTGTTGCTGCCAAGAATAATTTAAAAAAATTAAGGAAAAGTAAAATTGTTCAGGCATACTTTGGTGGTCGGTTCGATGGCGATGGTTCAATTGCTAACGATTTAAAGTCCGATTGTAGAATTGTCTATAGCAGAAGAAGTGAGGCAGAAACTGACAAAAACCTTCTTCGAAAAATCGGAATTCATAAGACAAGCATTTACCGTTATAGAAGTGCAAAAACCTTCTGCTTATATGTCTCTCGTTATGAAGTAAGGAAATTTTTGAAGGCAATTTTGCCATATTCTCTGAAGTTGCAAAAATTAGTACCCGCACCCCGTAGAGACTTAGTTCTCCGCTAGGGCTAAGAGAACTTAATAGAGGTTAACCTTCTATTACATGCTGGCTCCCACAACTCTAGTGGGAGATGGTATAGTCCATACCTTTAGTAATAAAGGAGGAATATGGTCGTCAGCAGGTGTCTTGAGACGCATGCTTAAATGCCGGAACCTGCGCAACCCTTACCGTATGTTTGCCCCCTCCTAACTTTGCACTTACTTTGTGAATTTTGGAATCTTTGATTCCAGTGCAAAGTTAGGAGGGGGATGTCATACGGGACTGCCCCCCCATTAACTTTGGACTTGATACTGAAGTTATCAAAAATTAAATAGAATAGTCCAAAGCTGATGGGAGGGCAGACTCCTTCCCATTAGCCTTGGACGTGAAGTAATTAATTCATCGTCCAAAGTTATTGGGGGGGAGGAAGGAGAGGATGACGCCAAATCAGCATGGCCCTTATGCCCTGGGCTGCACACGTGGTACAATGGCCGCTACAAAGGGTCGCGAAGCCGTAAGGCGGAGCTAATCCCATCAAAAGCGGTCTCAGTTCGGATTGAGGTCTGCAACCCGACCTCATGAAGGTGGAATCGCTAGTAACCGTGAATCAGCCATGTCACGGTGAATACGTCCCTGAGTCCTGTACTCACCGCCCGTCAAGTGAGACGAGCCGGGAGTGGCCGAAACCCCCCGCCTAAGTTTTTGAACCCCCAAGAATTATTTCAAGAGATTTGGAGGGTTTGAGGATTTAGGCGGGGGGTGAAGCCAAACTCGGTGAGAAGCACTAAGTCGTAACAAGGCACGGCTAGCGGAAGCTGGTCGTGGATCACTCAATTTACCAATTAACTGGTCGACAGGTTTGAGGAGGGAGAGCTCTTTTCTCAAACCTTTTTGCGGCTTTGGTCAAGAGCCCTTAAATCTTGACTACGAGAGTCAGGACAACTCTGAGAAACTAAATGAGGTTTTAATAGTCGGCTCAGGTCAGAAAGATTAATTATTTCTTTTTAGCCCTTTTTTAAGAAGGGTTTTTTAAATTATCTCTTTTATGCTCTTGTTTCTGGCAAGCAAATTTGACAAAAAAACTTTTTCTTTTGTCGTTTTTTCAAAAAATAGACCAAGAAAATGAGTTGTAAAAATTAAAGAAAAATGCGAAAATCCTAAGAGAATTTTTAAATTGTGCAAAAGATTAAGCGCATGACTCAAGGTTAAAGCCAAAAGAGTTGCTTTTGAAAAAGGAAGACTTAAAGAAATTAGAAAAGCACAAACAAAAGGCATTTTTTGCTACATTAGATTTTAGTAAATTATGAGAATAGTTAACAAGTTTGGAGGAGAGATTTTAGCAGATCCCAAATTGGCAGAATTGGGGGTGCGGTGGATAAAAGGGCAAGTAAAGCAAAATAAAAAACCAATTGTTGTGGTTTCCGCCTTGGGAGGAGTGACAGACGCTTTAATAAAATTGTTTGAGACAGAAAAGAAGGGATTACTTGAAGAAATAGAAGGAAAGCACAAGGAATGGATGGAAAACTTTGGAATTGAGGATAAAGCCCTAAAGAAAAAGATAGAAATTCTCAAGAAAAATCTTGAAAATGATTTAAAGAAAGCAAGAGGTCATAAGTTCCATCCATTCTTGAGAGACAGAATTCTCTCTTATGGCGAGAAGTGGTCTTCTTTGCTTTTCACCCAACTTTTGATTAAAAACGGCATTTCGGCGTTGGGATTTACAGGAGAAGAATTGGGAATAATTACTGATAATAATTTTGGGCAGGCAGATATCCGCTATGAGCAGAGTAGAAAGAATGTAAGAAGGAAAATTGAGAAATTGGGAAAAATTCCGGTGGTCACAGGATTTATTGGAAAGGCAAAAACTGGTCAAACTGCAACCTTAGGAAGAGGAGGCTCTGATACGACGGCAACTTTTTTGGCTTCTGCCTTGGGTGCAGAAAAAGTGATTCTATGGAAAAATGTTCCCGGGGTCCTTTCCGCAGATCCCAGATTGGTAAAAAATCCAAAATTAATAAAATCTTTAAGTTATGAAGAGGCAGAGGAAGCGGGCAAGGTTATTCATTACAAGGCCTTGGAGTTTGTTAAACAATCAAAAATAAAAATTGAAGTTGCTTTTATTAAAGACCCTTCTAAAAGAACTACCATTGGAGAATTTAAGTCAAAAAAGTGGCAGATAAAAATTATCAGCCTCAAAGAAAATCTGGCTTTATTTGTCATTAGGGGAGAGAAAATCGTAAAGCCGGGGGCGCTTTTTGAGATTGCTCAATCAATTGCTACAAGAGGGATAAATATGGTATTAATAAGGAATACAAAAGAAAGTTTGTATATTGTGGTTGAAAAAAACATTAAAGAAATTGAAGATTGTTATAAAGAGATAAAAGATTTAGGTTATGAAATTTGGAAAAAGAAGGTGGGTATGATCAGCGCCGTAGGAAGGATAAACAGAGAAATGGTGGAGAAATTTAATCATCTTTTGTTTAAACACTTTCCTAAAGCAGAGTTGGGAGCCTTTCCTTATAAAAACTGCCTGAGATTAGAAGCTGTTGTTGAGAATTCAAAGGTTAAAAGATTGGTTGATCTTTTTCACAAAAAATTTATTGAGAAATCATGAAAAAAATTGGAGTTGCCGTTTTAGGAGCAACAGGGATGGTTGGTCAAAGGTTTATTCAGTTATTGATTAATCATCCTTATTTTGAGATAAGAGGCTTAATGGCCCAGAAAGAGTTTGTGGGCAAGAGATACAGAGAGGTTTGCAACTGGATAATTTCTGAAGAAATCCCTTCAGAGGTGAGAGAAATATCCATTAAAGAGGCATCTCCCGAGGCGATTGCAGATGATAATGTGGAGATTGTTTTCTCGGCGGTCCCGGCCGAGGCAGCCAAAGAATTAGAGCCAAGGTTTGCTTGGGCAGGTTATAAGGTATTTTCAAACGCCTCTGCTTTTAGAATGGAAAAGGATGTTCCTCTTTTAATGGCGGAGGTTAATCCTTCCCATTTGGCACTAATTAAGGAGCAAAGAGAAAAACGAGGCTGGAAGGGTTTTATTGTTACAAATCCCAATTGCACTACCATTGTATTAACCTTGGTTTTGAAGCCTCTTTTAGATAATTTTGGAATTGGAAGGATTGTTGTCTCAACGATGCAGGCGCTTTCAGGGGCAGGATACCCGGGGGTTGCCAGTTTAGACATTTTAGACAATGTTTTGCCTTATATCAAAAATGAAGAAGAGAAGGTAGAAGAGGAGCCACTAAAGATTTTAGATGCCAATTTTAAAATTTCAGTTTCCTGCCATAGGGTAGCGGTTATTGATGGACACCTTGAAGACTTACATATCTCTTTTCCTCAAAAGGTAGAGGTAGAGAAGGTAAAAGAAACTTTAGAAAATTTTGGTTCAGATTTTAAAAGATTACCCAGTTCGCCGGAGAAATTAATTATTGTAAGGGAGGAATCCTTTAGGCCCCAGCCAAGATTAGACAGGATGGCAGGAAACGGGTTTTCAATTACAGTGGGGAGAATTAGAGAAGACAGGGCTTTGGAAAATGGAATTAAAATGAATATTTTTGGCCACAACACTATTCGGGGAGCAGCAGGGCAGTCTGTCTTAAATGCAGAATATTGGGTGGAGAATCAGAGGTATTCGTCCATGTAATTAACAACTATTGCCTTGCCGGGAATTACTATGTATAATTCTTAATGGAGGTTCTTCTGATTCCGGTTGAATTCAGGGACAAGGATATTTTAGGGAGCCAGATAATGATTCTTCCGGAAGGGCGGAAGACTTTGGCACCCACCTGTAAATTTTTCCTGATAACAATCTTCCGGAATAAAAGAGGAACCTCCATTTGTTAATTGGAGGAGGAAACAGAAAAGGATAGAGAGGCAATAAAAAAAACGTCCCTTTCTCAAAAAGGGACATTTTTTTTAGAAGGAGAAATAAAAAAATTCGGGGCGCTGGGAGTCGCACCCAGTTCGCAGGACCCCCAGCCCTGCATAATAACTGTTATACTACGCCCCGAAGGAAAACTTTTATTTGGCTTTTCCCATTGCCTTAATGCACTTTGTGCAGAGAAGCACCCTTTTCCCGGCAAATTTTTTGTATTTCTCTTTGTTTATTTCCGGGGGAATTAAAACCCTTTGGAGATTGGGACGCTGTTTCCTTTTAACAGTCGGGTTGTATTTTGTGGCTCTCAGTCTTCTTCTCCGCCAAACAATTTTACTGCCTTTTTTACAAATAGCGCATCGTCTCATAATAGGAGATATTCTACAACCTTCCTCTTAAAAAATCAAGGCCTTTGGTGTATAATCAAGAGGGACTGACCGGTACTTTGCTTTGTTAGCAATTTAGGCGCCAGACAAAAATTATGCTTATTGGTATTCTTTTTTCCAATCCCATTCTCTATCTTATGATTTGCACTGCCATTCTTTTTGGCTTTAGCATTCATGAGTATTCTCACGGCCTTGCCGCCTATCTTTTGGGAGACGATACGGCTAAATTAGCCGGACGTTTGAGCATCAATCCCTTGGTCCATTTTGACCCTATCGGCACAACTATGATTTTTATTTTCGGTTTTGGGTGGGGCAAGCCGGTTCCTTTTAATCCATTTAATCTTAGGGACCAGCGCTGGGGACCGGCTATTGTTGGTCTGTCCGGCCCCTTGTCTAATTTTTTAATGGCTGGCTTTGCCGGGCTTCTTTTGCGTTTTCTTCCTCTTCAGAATCTGGGTATTGTTATTTTTTTACAGATATTCACCTGGTTGAATCTTATTTTAGGCGTCTTTAATCTTATCCCGGTTCCGCCTCTTGACGGCTACCATATCCTTTTTGCCTTTCTTCCTCCTTCTCTGGAAGGGATTAAAAGAAGCATTTTAGCCCAGGCACCACTTTTTCTCCTCTTTGGATTTTTCTTTATGATTTATTTCGGCTATTCATTTGTTGTTCCTTTTCTCTTTAGAATCCTTACCGGAATGCCCCTTCTATTTTGACATTTTAGGGAGATTTTGGTAATATAACTCTGCCGTGAAAACCAATTTACCTACAAAAGTTATCACTTTTTTGAAAGAGGTGAAAACCGAAACCAAAAGGGTTAACTGGCCAACCAGAGAAGAAACAATAAGGTATACCCTTATCGTCGTAGGAGTTTCTTTGGCTGTGGCGGCCTATTTGGGCGGTTTAGATATTATTATCAGATTTATTATAAAGAATCTTAGGATTATATTTTATTGAGAAAAAGATGTCCAAACAACAGATATCAAAAGAGAGAAATTGGTATGTGATTCATACCTATTCCGGCTATGAGGATGCGGTTGCTAAAGCCCTTCGTCAGCGGGTGGAAAGTTTAGGCATGCAGGACAAGATTTTCAATGTGATTGTGCCCAAGGAGAAGAAAATTAAAATAAAAAACGGCAAAAGGAGGATAGTTGAGGAGAAAAGTTATCCGGGCTATGTTTTGGTTGAAATGATAGTTACCGACGATTCCTGGTATGTAGTCAGAAATACCCCTAATGTGACTGGTTTTGTGGGGGCAGGGATAACTCCCATTCCCGTTTCGAAAGAGGAGATTGATAATCTGAAAAGAAGAATGGCAGTGGAAGAGCCGGAATATAAAATTGAGGTCAGGGTGGGAGAGCCAGTGAAAATTATTGATGGACCATTTAAGGGGTTTGACGGAAGGGTTTCGGAGATTGATAATGAAAGAGGAAAGATAAAGGTCTTGGTAAATATGTTTGGCAGGGATACACCGGTGGAACTTGATTCCCTCCAAATTAAAAAGTTGTAAGGTAAATAATTTATGAAAAAAGTTAAGGCAGTTGTTAAACTTCAGATTCCGGCGGGCAAAGCCACCCCCGCTCCTCCAGTAGGCCCGGCCTTGGCTTCACACGGCTTGAACATTAAGGATTTTTGCGATAGATTCAACGCCCATACAAAAGACAAGAGCGGCTCTATTATTCCGGTCCAGATTACGATTTTTGAAGATAAAACCTATGACCTGAAATTTAAGCAGCCCCCGGCTTCTGAACTTTTGAAAAAGGCCGCGGGTATTGAAAAGGGTTCTGGCGAGCCGAATAAGAAGAAGGTGGGAAAAATTACTAGAGAACAATTAAGGAAGATAGCCCAGCAAAAACTTCCTGACCTAAATACTGATGATATTGAGGCAGCAATGAGAATTATTGAGGGCACCGCCCGAAATATGGGAATAGTAATTGAGAATGACTAATTATCTATGGTTTTATCCGATAAAGAAATAGAGAAGTATGTTCAAAAATATGGAATGATTTCGCCTTTTTTTTCCAAGCAATCGGAGAGGGGGAAAATTTCCTTTGGCTTATCTTCTTACGGTTATGATTTTAGAATTGCTCCGGAGTTTAAGATTTTTACCAATGTTAACAACGCTGTTGTTGACCCAAAGGATTTTGATCCCCGCTCCTTCGTTGATTTCAAAGGCGATATTTGCATTATTCCTCCCAATTCATTTGTTTTAGGAAGAAGTATTGAGTATTTTAAGATTCCGCGGGACCTCATTTGTATTTGTTTGGGCAAGTCTACCTATGCCAGGTGCGGAATTATCATCAATGTTACTCCTTTGGAGCCAAACTGGGAGGGATACATAACAGTGGAAATTTCAAACACCACGCCTCTTCCGGCTAAAATTTATGCCGGGGAAGGCATTGGCCAGATTATATTTATGAAGGGGGATGAGGTCTGCCGGGTTTCCTACAGTGATAGAAAAGGAAAATATCAAAAACAGACAGGATTGACCCTGCCAAAGGTATAAATGAAAAAAAATGAATATCCAGGAAGGTTTATTGTTTTTGATTCTTTGGATGGAGCAGGCAACTCCACCCAGGTAGGTCTTTTGGCTCAATATCTGAATGAAAAAGGAGAAAAGACCCACATTACCAAGGAGCCCACTTCAGGACTGATTGGAGGACTAATCAAAAGTCAACTAACCCATGATTGGAGTTCTTCAGCCGAGTGCCTTCAACTTTTGTTTTCCGCTGACCGGGCATATCATTTGGAAAAGGAGATTATTCCTCTTTTAAAAAAGGGAGTAAATGTGATTTCTGACAGATATTTTTTTTCCACTATTGCCTATGGTGCGGTCAAAATAAGAAACCTTGACTGGCTGATTGAAATCAATAAGCCGTTTTTGCTTCCTGATTTGACATTTTTCTTGAGGGTTTCTCCGAAAATTTGTATTCAGAGAATAAAAGAGACGCGGTTTGAGATTACCCTTTTTGAGAAGGAAGACGTCTTAAAAAAGGTCTGGCAGAATTACGAAGAATTGGCCAGAAGGTTTGAAAATGTCTATATTATTGACGGAGAGAAACCAATCGGTCGGGTGGCTTGCCAGATAAAGAAATTGGTTTCAAAGGTATTGTGAGCAAGGTTATAAAAAATCAGGGGAGTTATCGGATATTAGCCATTATGACGGGAATAGGAGGCGAGGACCCCCTTGAATTGATTGAATTGGCAGGCAGAACCTCCTATCAGAGCCGGGAGAGGATTACTGACCAATCAGCAGAGAGATTTGTGAAAATGTTAAGAAAACGGGGCCATGAGTCAGTTTTGGAGCATTCAGCAATGACAGTGGAATTTAACAATGTCAGTCGGGGATTTACCCATGAGTTGGTTCGTCACCGTCTGGCTTCATTTACCCAGGAGTCAACCCGATATGTTGATGAAAGCAATTTATTGGTAATTTCTCCTCCAGATAGAGACAAAGACGAAAAATTGGTTGAACTCCATTTGCCCCAGGGAGGAAAAATAAGGGTTTCTTTTCAAGAATGGATGGATCTAAACGAGCAGATGTATCGCGGGTTGAGAAAAGCGGGATGGCCGGCTCAAGACGCCAGACAGGTTTTGCCTATAGGGACAAAAGCCCAGATTGTTGTCACTGCTAATTTTAGGGAATGGCGCCATATTTTTAAATTGAGAACTGCCCCGGACGCCCATTGGGAGATTAGAGGTGTGATGAGAAAACTTTTAGAAGATGTAAAAAAGAGGGTGCCGGTAGTTTTTGACGATTTATAGAATAAAGAAACATGAAAGCCCCCCTTAAGCAAAAATTTGTAATTAAAGGAGGGAATCCCCTTAGGGGCGAACTTGAGGTAAAAGGATACAAAAATGCCGCCGGAAGCATTTTGGCAGCCACCCTGCTTACAGAAAAGGAGTGTATTATTGACAATTTGCCCTTGGTTTCTGATATTTTGGGGCTTTTGAAGATTTTACAGGGAATGGGCTCAAAAATTGACTGGCTGGGAAAAAGAAAGATAAGGATAACCAATAGGGACATTGACCCGACGAAAATCAACTTTGAAGAGATAGGAAAAAGCCGGGTTTCGGTTTTGCTCTTGGGCCCGCTTTTAGCCAGGTTTAAGAATTTCAGGTTTGCTCGGCCCGGAGGCGATAGAATTGGATTAAGGCCTATCACCACCCACCTTCTTGCCTTGAAGGAATTGGGGGGCGAGTTCTTTTGGGAGGACAGTTTTTATCGGGTAAAGCGGAAGAAGGAATTACAAGGAAAGGAAGTTTTTTTGAAAGAGTTTTCTGTAACCGCTACCGAGACATTAATGATGGCTTCTGCTCTAGCCCGGGGCAAAACCACGATTTACCTGGCAGCGGCTGAACCCCAGGTTCAGGATACAGCAAGGTTTCTCAGAAAGATGGGGGCAAGGATTGAGGGGATAGGGAGCCATTGTCTACGGATTGAAGGAGTGAAAAAATTAAATGGCGCTTCCCATAGAATTATTCCGGACGTTCTGGAGGCAGGAACATTTATTATTGCTTCGGCTATTACCGGGGGAAAGGTGAGGATAAAGAATATTGTTTTTGAACACCTTTTTTCATTTTTGGACAAATTAAAAGAGGTGGGGGTGAAGATGAAAAGAGAGTCATCCAATTCACTGATGGTCCTTCCATCCCCAAGATTAAAAGCGGTCAGGCTCCAGGCCCTTCCTTTTCCCGGATTTCCAACTGATTTACTTCCTCCTATTATCCCTCTTTTAACTCAGGCATCAGGGAAAAGCAGAATTCATGATCCCCTTTATGAAAACCGATTTAACTTTACCCAAGAATTGAGGAAGATGGGGGCTGATATTGAGGTGGTTGACCCTCATCGGCTCTTTATTTTCGGAAAAACAAAACTATTGGGAACAGAGATTGAATCCTGGGATATTCGGGCAGGCGCTTCCCTTATTATTGCCGGGCTATCCGCTCAAGGCAGAACAATAATTGGGAACATTAATCAGGTTGACCGAGGATATGAAGAAATAGAAAAACGTCTCCAAAAAGTAGGAGCAGATATTAAAAGAATATGATAACAAGAAAAATTGGAGTTGACCTAGGAACCTGTAATTCTCTGGTCTTTGTTCAAAAAAGAGGGATTGTTTTGTATGAACCCTCTGTTGTTGCAGTGAGTTTAACTGAAAACAAGGTTTTAGCAGTGGGGTCCTCAGCAAAGGAAATGATTGGCAGAACCCCTGAGGCAATCAGAGTCTATCGGCCACTGAGGGAAGGGGTGATTGCTGACTACCGGGTCACCCAGGCAATGTTGAGGTATTTTATTAAAAAGGTCTTGGGACGCTTGAGTATATTTAAACCGGAGTTGCTGATTGGTGTACCCGCTGGCATTACATCTACAGAGAGAAGGGCGGTAATTGAGGCCGGCTTGGCCTCCGGAGCAAAGGCAGTTTATCTGGCAAAAGAGCCGATACTTTCTGCCATTGGAGCAGGAATTCCTATAAATTCCTACTCGGGTAATTTGATTGTTGATATTGGCGGAGGAACCAGTGAGGTAGCAGTGATTGCTTTAGGCGGAATAGTGACTGGGCGGTCTGCCAGGGTGGCCGGCGACAAGATGGATTCAGCCATTTCTGATTTTATCAGAAAAAAATATAGTTTAGCCATAGGCGAACAGACGGCCGAGTATATTAAGAAAAAAATTGGAACCGCTGTGCCTGAAAAAGAACCAAGAGAGATTGAAATCAGAGGAAGGGATATGATTTCTGGATTGCCCCGGAATATCAAAATTTCTTCAAACGAGGTTTACGAAGCGATTTCTGAGGTAATAGAAGAAATAATTCAGGTGGTAAAGAACGTCCTAAGAGAGGCCCCTCCGGAACTTTCAGCCGATATTATGGATAAGGGCGGAGTAATGGCAGGAGGCGGCTCTTTACTTAAGAACATTGATAAAAAGTTTTCCGAGTCCATAGGCATACCCTTCATTGTGGCAGATGACCCTCTTTCCTGCGTTGCCAAAGGCACGGGCAGGTTTTTGGAAGGATTAGATGTTTATAAAAAAAGCATATTAGCCAAGAAATGATATTAGGACACAAGAAACAGTGGGATATTTTAAGAAAACTGGCTAAAGAAAAAAAACTACCCCATGCCCTGCTTTTTTCCGGGCAGGAGAAGTTGGGCAAGAAAAAGGTTGCCTTTCGTTTTGTTTCTCTTCTTTTTCATAAGGATATTGAGAGGACTGCCCACCCCGATTTTGTCTTTATAGAACCCAACCAGCGGGAAATTCAGATTTCTCAAATTAGGGAACTTGCTAAGGAGTTATCTTTGAAAAATTTTTCCGCTCCCCTGAAGGCAGCAGTTTTAGATAGAGCCCATTTAATGAACCAGCAGGCACAGAATTGTTTGTTAAAGACACTGGAAGAGCCCAAGACAAAGGCAGTTATAATTTTGATTACAGAGCATCCCAAGGTACTTCTGCCGACAATTGTTTCTCGGTGCCAGAGCATCAGGTTTTATCCTCTTAGAGAAAAGGAAATTGAAAATTATTTAATATCAAAGGGCGCTTCTCCAGATAAGGCAAAAGAGATTAGCCAACTCTCTTTGGGCCAACCGGGCTTTGCCTTAGACCTTTTTAGCCGTTTCAGGGTTGATAGCCAGCGTAAGACCCTTTCTGATTTAATAGAGATTTTCAGAAGACCCTTGGCTTTCCGTTTTCAATACATCAATAATAAGTTATCAGAAGAACCACTGCCGGTCTTGAAGCTCTGGCTTCGTTATTTAAGAAACATTTTAATCCTACAACTGAGCAATAAAGCAAATGGAGAATTTAAGAGATTTGGACCAGAGAGAATAAAGGAATTTTTAGAAACTCTGCAGAAAACGATTTTTTTTCTTGAAACCAAGAACGTGAACAGGAAACTAGCCTTGGAAAATCTAATGCTTTCTTTTGACAAATTTTAATTTCTGTGATAAAAAAATAGGCTGTATTAGACAATCCTGCCTAAGGCAGGATTAAAGAAAGGTCGAGCAAAGATAGATAAATTAAATCATTATGGCAAAAGTTACAATTTCCATAATCAAAGCGGATATTGGCTCAATTGGAGGGCACATTAGACCGAGCGAAAAGATGCTTAAGGCAGTTAGAGATTATGTGGCTAAAAAGGGCAAGGGTTTGATATTAGATTATTATGTTGACTACACCGGAGACGACATTAAAATTATAACTACCCATCGGAAGGGAGTTAGAAATCCAAAGGTTCATAAACTATGTTGGGACGCATTTCTGGCTGGAACAAAGGTGGCTAAATCCCAGGGACTTTACGGAGCGGGCCAGGATTTGCTTAAGAGCGCCTTTTCGGGAAATGTCAAAGGAATGGGCCCTCAGGTAGCAGAAATGGAAATAAAAGAAAGACCGGCAGAGCCATTTCTGATATTTGCCGCTGATAAAACCGAGCCCGGCGCCTTTAATCTCCCTCTTTATCTGGCGTTTTGCGACCCAATGTATACAGCAGGGTTTTTATTGTCTCCACAACTCAAAGAGGGGTTTGAGTTTACGATTATGGATGTTTCCTATACAGAGGGAGACAAGGTGGTTAAACTAAAAAGTCCGGAGGAAATCTATGAGATAGCCGCGCTTCTGAGGGATAACGGAAGGTTTGTTGTAGAATCAATACACTCAAGAGCCACCGGAGAACAGGCAGTAGCGGTTTCCACGACCCGGCTCCATAATATCGCCGGGAAATATGTAGGTAAGGACGACCCAGTAATGATAGTAAGGACACAGCACGATTTTCCTGCCACTGGCGAGGTACTTTCTCCTTTTTCCATCGGACATTATGTTGACGGATTTATGAGAGGAAGCCATATTGGGCCTTTAATGCCGGTCAAAAGGAATTCTACCGTTTCCTATTTTGACGGGCCTCCGGTTGTTTCCTCTCTTGCCTTTTCAATGAAGAACGGAAAACTGACAGAGCCGGTGGATTGTTTTGACCATCCCTATTGGGATTATGTGAGAGAAAGGGTTTCTAAAAAAGCAGAAGAAATTAGGAGGCAGGGATTTTCCGGTCCAGCGATGCTGCCGATGACAGAATTGGAATATACAGGTGTGGTAAAGGTGTTAAAGGACATGGAAAAGAAGTTTTTCATTAGAAAAGAAAAATAAACCGTACTATCTAACCAATTCGGTAACAAATTTGCTGAGGCATCTTGTCTCGGGGAGCACGAAGTCGCGGTAAGCAGTAAAAAGAAATTTATTTCCAGGCGCTTCTATATCTCGCCGAGCCGTTCAAACTTTTTCTAAAACGCAATCTTTCTCTGGGGCTCGGCTGCGATATGCTCCCCTTAGTCAAGATGCCTCAGCAGGAAAATTATCATCAAGGATTATTGCTAAATTGATTAGCAATTACAAATAAACCGATGTTAAACCTTTCTGCTCAGATTAGAAATGAAAGAGGAAAAAAGGTAAGAAGTTTAAGAACAAGGGGGATACTGCCCGCGGTTTTGTATGGCCCGGGGATTAAGAATCTAAATTTAGAAGTAGAGGAAAAGGAATTTGAGGCGGCCTACAAAAAAGCGGGCAGTAGTTCTTTGATTTCTCTAAATCTAAAAGACCAAGGCAAAAAATTCTTGGTTTTAATCCATAGCGTTCAATATGACCCCTTAAAAGGCACGCCCCTTCATGTTGATTTTTACCAGCCGAAATTAGAGGAAGAGGTGGAGGCAGCGGTTCCTTTGGTTTTCAAGGGAGAGGCGCCTGCGGTAAAAAATCTTCAGGGGACATTAGTGAAGGAAATTTCTGAACTTGAGGTAAAAGCCAAGCCCCAGCAGTTGCCGCGTCAGATTGAGGTGGACATATCCTCTCTTAAAACCTTTGAAGACAGTATTAAAATTTCCGACCTAAAGGTCCCTGAGGGAGTAAAAATCTTGAAGGAAGGGGAAGAAATTGTTGCCTTGGTTACTCCTCCGGAAAAAGTGGAGGAAGAATTGGAAAAACCGATTGAAGAGAAGCCTGAAGTAGAAAAGGTGGGAGAAAAAGAGAAGAAGGAAGAAGAAACGGAGAAAAAGAAAGAAAAAGAGGAGAAAAAATGAGAAAAAAGACATTCTTACTACTCTTGTTAGCGGGATTCTTTATTTTTCCAGTTTCTATTCTTTTTGGTCAGGAAAATACTCAACAGACAAAAGATGATGATTGTCAAACAAGAGAAGAATGTGAAGAACTTCTGAAGAAGTATGAGGCAGAAATTGCCCAGTACGAAAAAGCAGCATCGGAATCAAAACAAAAGAAAAAGACCTTGAGCAGTAAAATTTGGACATTGGAAAGAAAAATAAAGAGGCTGGAGTTGGAGATTCGTCAAAGCAAAGCAAGCATCAAAGAGATTGAGTTTGAAATTGCTGATACCCAAAAGTCAATTGAAAAGACAAGCAAGGAGATTGAAAATTCTAAAAAAAACCTTCTTGTCATCCTCCGCCAGATTTATAAAGAGGACCAGCGTTCTTATATTGAGATTTTATTTACCGAGAAAAAGCTTTCCAACTTTTTTACCTATATCAATAACCTAGAGAACCTTAACAAAAAAAACCAGGAGATATTGGCAGATATTAAGTCTTTCAATGAACTGCTCAAAAAAGAAAAAATGTCTCTGGCAGAAGATAAGGAGGACCTAGAAAAAGCCATTAAAATTCAATTACTCCAAAAAAAGGAAAGCGAGGATTCAAAAGAAGAGTACTCGTTTTTGAAAAAAAAGACCGAAGCAGAGTATCGCCAATATTTAGCCAAGAAGAAAGAACTGGAAAAAAAGGCCTCTAAAATAATGTCAAGAATTGCCCAGTTGTCTTTGGCTGGGATGAAGACGCCAAAAACCCCGGAGGAATTATATAAACTGGCAAGTTGGGCAGGAAAACTTACAGGGGTGCGGCCTGCCCTTATCTTGGGAATTATTGAAGGAGAATCCGCCTTAGGGGCTAATGTTGGTCAATGCAATTGCGCTAGTCAGCCCTATTGTAAACATCCCGAGATTAGTTACAAACAAGTAATGTCTCGTAAGCAGTGGCCTGCCTTTCTTAAAATTACGAAAGAATTGGGATTGGATCCAAATACTGTTCCAGTTTCCTGCGTGGTTAACAAGCGAGGAATTGTTCAATCAGGAGGAGCAATGGGGCCGGCCCAATTTATGCCCAGTACCTGGTTGAATTATGGTTATAAGAAAAAGGTGGAAGAGTTAACCGGAATTAAACCGGCCAATCCCTGGCGGCCGGCAGATGCCTTTTTAGCCGCTGGTTTGTATTTGGCTAGGTTTGGAGCCGCTAGCCAAAATCGTAAAGCAGAGGAAGGAGCAGTGACTGCCTATTTATGCGGCACTACCAATGTTAACGCCCGTAATTGTAGAAGAGCCGGGGGACGCTGGTATACCTATAGTTATATAATGCCCAAGGTTGACTTTTGGCAGAGACAGATCGACCAAGGAGCATTGAAATAAAAAATTAAATGGTTGAATGGCTAATAGAACCCGAGTAAAATGGCAATCCTTTTTCAAGAGGTGGTTGTTTCTGAAACACAAAATGAGATTATTGTCTTGGCGAGCCAGACAGATTGATTTTGGGAAACATTCTCTATCCTCTCATATTAGCGTGTGAAATTAAGGGGATTGCCAGATTGCAAAACAAAAAATTCTGGAACTCTGCACACAATCTATTTCCTCTCCTTTATGAATCCTTTGATCTTCTCTAAAAGCTCCGGGGAATCAAGCTGCCTCTCTTTTAATAAGTTAGAGATTCTTGCAATCTTTGGGCCATCGCCGTAACGAACTATTTCACTTATTAAATCCGTGTCTTTTATACCTTTCTTTGCTAATCTCTCTATTACTCGTTCAATTATTTCCGCATCACACTCTTCTGGTATTCTAAGTGATGATATTTTTCTTTCTTCCAATAAGCTCTTCATTAGGTCCTTATACATTTCCTGCATTTCTTCACATCCCGAGAGGGTTTCATAGGTGATAATCCCGTGCTCTCTTGCCGCCTTTTCGTCAATCCCTTTGCCATTCAAAAAATCTTTCCTTAATCTGTCTAGTTCTTCGAAAGAAATGTGCTCCATCTTCTCCGCAAAAACATCATGCCGAGCTTCATGTGCAGCCAGTGTAACAATCCATCTTTCTGCAATCTCTGCGAGCTCTTTGTCGGAAACCGGACCTTCTTTCCGGAGGCGCTTTTTTAGCTTTTCTTTAAATACTTCTTCGTTAAGCAAATGACTTATCGTTTCTCCTTCTTTTTCGCGTTTTATAAAATGTCCTTCTGGAAAAACTTGAAAATCAATATGAAAATCCCTCTCCGGAAAGACTTTGCCATAAATTTCCGAATATATTGCTCGCGTCTGCTCTTTAAGATTTTCTTTTTGTATTTCTATCCACTTTTCTATTTTTCCTTCTTTGAACGTCTTGCCCTTTTCTTCTCTTTCTGGCTCTGGTCTTTCTTTCTCTGGTCTTGGTTCAAATTTTTCTGGGTGTGGCATAATCTTAGAGAAGAAGTACTAAGTTTAACACGGGACTTTAAATATTTAATTCGAATTACTTTCCTTACTTTGTCTTTCTATTTGGCTAATTGGCGATTAGGTATTGACCATGGCCCCCCGAATAGCCCGGCCTTGCCTAATATTAGTTTTTGCGTCATTATGATATTGCATAAACTATCATCCTACCATATGCATTTTTGTAAAAGAACTGGTTGTTTTCAGGTAATCCCGGAAACAACCTGGTGAAATGAACACTTAATGCCTAATAAAGTTTTGCCAATTTTGGGCTAAATTTTAGCAATTTTATTCGGGGAATTTCCAAAATTTCTGGAATTTTAGCTAATTTCTTATTACGCATTATCTTTTAGGTTTTAAAGTTTCTTTTCTAGGGTTGAAATTATTGGGTCTAATTTTCCCTCCATTATTTTTTCTAGATTATGCCAACTTTTTTTAATTCTGTGGTCGGTCACCCGGTTTTGGGGGAAGTTATAGGTCCGAATTTTTTCTGCTCTTTTTGCCCATCCGATTTGTTTTTTTCTATCTTTAGCAAGTTTCTCTTCTTGAGACAGGCGGCTTTTTTCAAATAGCCGTGCCTTAAGAACAGATAAGGCATTTTCTCTATTTTGAGCAAGATTTCTCTCACTTTGAGAAGAGACAACAAGACCTGTGGGAATATGGGTGATTCTAACGGCGGTCATTCTTTTGTTGACATATTGACCTCCAGCGCCTGAAGATTTAAATGTCTCAATTCTTAGGTCTTGGGGGTTTATGTTGATTTCTGTTTCTTTTGGTTTGGGGAGAACAGCCACCGAGGCGGTGGAGGTGTGAATCCGGCCTGATTTTTCGGTGGCAGGAATTCTTTGAATACGATGAACCCCGGCTTCATACCTCATTTTTGAGAAGACGTCTTCGCCTTTGAGTTCAAAAACTATCTCTTTTAGCCCGCCCAGTTCAGTGGGGTGAAAGCTTAGTGTCTTTTGCTTCCAGTTTTTCTTCTGGGCGTATTTTGAATACATATTAAAGAGGTCATTAACAAAAAGAGCCGCCTCTTGGCCGCCTACCCCTGCCCGGATTTCCATAATCACTGACTCCATACTAGTTAGAAGTTAAAAGGTTAAAGGTTATATCTCAAAAATTCAAATTGAATTTGAACTTCCATATCGACTTCTCAGCCTTCTAACCCCTTTTCTTAGCCGCTTCTTTGGCTTTAGCCAGTTTTCTTTTGAACTTTTCTATTCTGCCCATTGTGTCAACCAGTTTTTCTTTGCCGGTATAAAAGGGATGGCATTTTGAGCAAATCTCAATTTCAATGTATTCCTTGGTTGAGCCAACCGTAAAGGTATTGCCGCAGGCGCATTTAACATGGGCATTAGGATAATATTTCGGATGTATATTTTTCTTCATAGTACCGTCCATTATATAATAGAGGACTTGAAAAATCAAGGGTTATGGTGTATATAGACATATTACCTGTAGTTGCTAACCACTTTGGTAGCAAGTTTGCTGAGGCATCTTGCCTCGGGGAGCACGAAGTCGCCGTAAGTAGTAAGAAGAAATTTATTCCCAGGCGCTTCCAAAATCTGACCGAGCCTTACAAACCTTTTTCTGAAGCGCAAACCTATTTCTGGGACTCGGCTGCGATATGCTCCCCTTAGTCAAGATACCTCAGCACATAAATTATCAAGAATTGGTTAGATATAGTACATATGAAACAGACATTAAAGGAAGCAACAAAAGACGATATTTTTGACCTTAACATTGAAGAGATGGAAAAGGCAGGGCTCCATTTTGGTCATCGGACCTCAAAAACTCATCCCAAGATGAAGCCCTATATAGCAGGAATAAGGAATACCATTCATATTATTGACTTGGAGAAAACCAAGAAGAAATTGGCTGAGGCATTGGGTTTTATTGAAAAATTAATTTCCGAAAAAAAGACCTTATTGATTGTGGGAACCAAGGTGCAATTTAAGGAACTGGTAAAAGAGGTTTCTCAGGAGTGTGGACTGCCCTATGTTAATGAAAGGTGGCTGGGTGGAACATTTACCAATTTTCCGGTGATTAAGAAGAGGGTAGAGTACATGAAGGAATTGGAACGAAAGTTGGCTGACCCAAAAATAATGGAGAATTATAAAAAAAAGGAGAGAAAAAAGATGGAAGAAGAGTTAGAGAAGTTAAAATTGAAGTTTGAGGGCATAAGGAATTTGGAAGAACTACCGGCGGCTATTTTTGTTCTGGATATGAATAAGGATGCCTTGGCAGTAAAAGAGGCATCAAGAAAAGGAGTTGCAGTGATTGGAATTTCAGATACCAATAGCGATGCCAGTTTAGCCGATTATCCTATCCCTGCAAATGATGATGCTATTTCCTCTGTTAAATACATATTAGACAAGGCAAGAGAAGTGATATTAAAGGTGAAAAATTCCAAGTCCCAAGCGCCAAATTCCAAATAGAGGGATTATTACGCGAAGGGTTTGGCGAGGAAAATTAAATTTATTATGGTTGATATTAATCAAATTAAAAAATTACGAGAGGAAACAGGTATTTCTATTTCCGAATGCAAGAAGGCCCTTGAGGAAGCCAAAGGGGATTTTAAGAAAGCAAAAGAGATTTTGGCAGAGTGGGGAAAAAAATTTGCTGCCGGAAAGAAAGAAAAGGAAACAGAGCAGGGGATAATTAGTAGTTATGTTCATTCTAACAAGCGGGTGGGAGCGATGGTTGAACTTCATTGCGAGTCGGACTTTGTCGCCCGCTCAGAAGAGTTTCAAAAATTGGCTCACGAACTGTGTCTGCAGATTGCCGCTGTTGATCCTGACCAGACCCCTCTTTTATCCCAACCATGGATAAAGGACCAGTCCAAAACAATCAAAGACCTAATTGAGGAATACATCAGCAAGTTTGGCGAGAATATCACCATAAAAAGATATGTTAGGTTTGAGGTCTAGTTTATGAGTCAATTGGAGATTATATCTATAAATTCTTTGGTTTTGGGTTTATTAGGAATGGCTATAATTATATTTCGCCACCTGCCTGAATTAGATTCATTTTCTTCTTCTAATCAAAAAGAGAGTCTGATTTCAAATGTCAAAAGGAAAAGCCGGCAGATTCTACCGATTGAAAATTTTTCTTATGAGTTATTTTTAGAAAAGTTTTTGAAAAGACTTCAGATTCTTACTTTACGACTTGAAGGTTTTATTTTTTCCCATCTTCAGAAATTGAGAGAAAAACGAAAAGAAAAAACAGCCAGAGAGGATAGTTATTGGAAGAGGATAAAGGAGGAGGTTAAAAAGTGATTATGCCGGCATAGCTCAGTGGTTAGAGCGCCAGTTTTGTAAACTGGTTGTCGGGGGTTCAAATCCCTCTGCCGGCTTGTTTGATGCTTGAAAAAAATATAAATGAAAGTGCCTCCATTGCACTTGATTACGTGATTATTATTTGCTATCTTTAAAAAATGAGCGATATGGCTTTTCTTAGGAGAGAAATTTTTGGCGCGGGTATTATTGTAGCAGTGGTGGTATTGGGGTTTTGGTTTTTTGTTTTCAGAGAATCTCCGCCTGGTCCTTTGCCTCCTCCGGGCCCTTCTACCTCAACCCTACAGACAGAGCCGATTGATCTAACAGTAATAGAAACCGAAAAAACCAATTTTGCTAAATACTATAGTTTGGCTTCCTTAAACATTCCTTTAAGCGTTTCCCAATATAATCTTCCATTGAATTTAGGGCAAATTTCAAATTATAACAACTTCTCCAAAAAAATTTCTTTATCAGACAGAAGCAAGCAACTTTTAGAGAAAAACGGCTTTGCGGTTTTTGACATTCCTTTCAGTCCAAAGGAGGAAGACATTACCCAGCCCTACAAGAGATTAAAACAATTGGATGTACCCATTTTTATTACCTCTGATTCTTTGCTCCACCTCTATCATATCCAGTTTGATGAAACCCTGCGCCAGATTGAAGAAAGAGAGTTTTACGATAAAATCTGGCAAATTAGCAAAACCCTTTTCAAGAACTCCCAAGAAAATTATCAAAAAGCAACTGGCGATTTGAAAGAGGCATCAAAGAGAAATATCGCCTATCTTTCTGTTGGTTTAAGTTTGCTAAAACCAAGAAATGACCAACTTTGTCCTCCTTCTGAGAATTGCCAGGATCCCGGTATAGCCAGCGCTTATTTTACAGAACAGGATTTAGATAAATATAAATTTGAGACCCCTGATTTTGTCAAAGAACAGGTGGAGAAAGAATTGGAATTAATAGAAAAGCATGAGGGATTTTCTAACTCGCCAATTTTTATTTACAGAGAGGATTATTCCCAATATGTGCCAAGAGGCCATTATACCAGAAGCGAGAAACTGAAAAACTATTTTAAGGCAATGATGTGGTATGGCAGAATATCAATGCTCTTGAAAGGAACCGACCAGGTAAAACCAGGAAAGGATTGCAACAATTTTCCTCCTTGCAAAGCACTTATCTCTTTATACGACGCTAAAATTCAAACAATTCAGGCATGCTTAATATCTTCGGAATTCGCTAAAAATAGAAAATTAAAAGACAACTGGGAAAGAATTTATTCAGTGACTGCTTTTTATGTTGGTTTTTCTGATGATTTAGGACCTTATGAGTATTTGGAGGCTTTAAATTCCGTTTTCAATGGAGAATTTGATCCCAATAATCTGACCCAAGAGAACCTTGAAAAATTAAAAGCAAAACTGGCAGAGTTTAGACCGCCAAAAATTTATGGCGGAACTGGTGAAGCAGGACTTTGGCCGCCGTTTACTTCAGAGCATGCAGACAAGGTTTTGAGCTTAACAGCGGGATTCAGATTGATGGGTCAGAGATTTGTTCCAGATTCCTATATGTTCAGCAATCTTGTTTCTCCTTATGTAGGAATGTATTCTGGAAAAGATTGTAAAAATACATTTACCTGCGAGTTTACTGGAGGAGGACCTGCTAGGGTTTTTCCTCGTGGATTAGATGTGATGGCTTTGCTTGGTTCTAAAAGAGCGAAAGAAATTTTACAAGAATTAGGGGATACAGAATACGAAGGCTATGAGACCCAATTCCTGAAACTAAAAGAGGAGTTTGATAAATTCAATGAATCCGATTGGCAGAAAAACCTTTACTGGTCCTGGCTTTATGCTCTAAAGCCATTGTTGAAAGAGTTTGGAAAAGGTTATCCAACCTTTATGCAGACAAAGGCATGGCAGGATAAAGAATTAACAACTGCTTTAGCTTCTTGGGCAGAGTTAAGGCATGACACAATTTTGTATGCAAAACAGAGTTATACAATGACACTGTGGAGCGCTCCTCCCCCTCCTGAAAAACCTGCTGTTGGCTATGTAGAACCGGTGCCTGAATTTTATAACAGATTGCTGGCTTTGACTAAAATGACCAATAAGGGATTGTCTGAAATGAATGTTTTGGATGAAAAGGCAAAATCCCGGCTGAACAATTTAGAGAGAATTCTGGAAAGATTGGTTGAAATTTCCAAAAAAGAACTTAAAAACGAAATACTTACCAAAGATGATTACGAGTTCATTAAAAACTTTGGAGAAGAGTTAAACGGGGTTATTGACCAAGTTCCAGAAAAATCAAAAAAGACAACAATAATTGCAGATGTTCATACCGACCAGAACACCAAAAGGGTTTTGGAAGAGGGAATTGGTTATGTAAAGTTAATTGCTGTTGCTTACAAACTTCCCGATAACAGAATTTTAATTGGAGCAGGACCAGTTTTTAGTTATTACGAGTTTAAGCAGCCAATGGAAGACAGATTAACCGATGAAAAATGGCGAGATTTATTGGAGTCAAACCCTCCTGCATCTCCGGAATGGGTTTCTAATTTTTCTGAATAATCAAAATCCTCTTTTAATGCAAAATGCAAATCTCAAAAATCAAAACTATAATTCAATCTCAAATCTCAAATGTTAAAACTCAAATCCAAATCTTAAATCTTAAATCTATTTTTTGCTATTTTTAGATTTATTAGATTTGACATTTAAGATATGGATTTGACATTTGACATCTAACATTTGAGATTTATTTTGTTTTGCATTTTGCATTTTTTATTAGTTTTGCGTTTTGCGCTTTGAGCTTTGCGCTTGAATTAAGTCGAGGTCAAACCTCGACCGAACCTCGACCGAATAAGTCGAGTTCTAAATTGCTCAACTATGAAATTATCATGTTGCTACGACAATAGATTATTCTCCTCTTGACATAGTCAAGCCCGGGAGTTATTTTAGTAATAATACAATATAAAAACAAACAGCCGGAACAATTCTTCCCTTTGGTCAGGGGAAAGGAAAAAGAATAAAAAGGTATGAACATAAAAATCAAATCTCTTTTTCTCACTGGCTTTCCAGTTGCCTTAACTGCTTTTCTCTTTGTGGTGGTTTTTGCCTGGGCTTGGATTGAACCAAGCCAGGGACCGCCAAACGGCAA